>Ga0214919_10002503_pt1 | contig 28789 bp, 25 predicted proteins | sample LL1503_MetaG_FD_177994 | JGI IMG/M metagenome (GOLD analysis project Ga0214919, IMG submission 177994) | Freshwater microbial communities from Lake Lanier, Atlanta, Georgia, United States - LL-1503 | ecosystem: Environmental > Aquatic > Freshwater > Lake | place: USA: Georgia | collected... | reverse complement strand
GCTCACCGTTTGCAAGTGCCTGTGCCGCAGCTGTTCCATCACCGATGAACTTAAATACAACTGTATCTATTGAACCGCTTAGAGCTGGTCCTGAGTTGTACTTAGGGTTCTTCTTAAGTGTTACAGATGTCTTTGCAACAGCGTTATCAATTAAGAATCCGCCATTACCTACAAGCAGCAATGGGTTTGTCTTGTCGTTAACTGTAGTGATTGTGTAGTCCTTAGACCAGATATCACCCATCTTCTTTAGAAGAGTTGTGTCCTTGTCTCTGAAAGCCTTAACGAAGCGAGCACGAGCTGCTTCATTTTCAGCAACAGTTCCAAGCGCGGTCTTGCCTTCAGCCATCAATACAAGAGTATGTACTGGAGCTGGTCCTGGACCATAAAGATCCCAGTTAGCAATTTTCTTCTTAAATTGAAGAGTTACAGTCATCTTGTCTGCTGAGAGAACTGGCTCGCCAACGATGTTTGCATCATAAACACCTGAGTATCCAAGACCATTAAATGCTGGAGGATTTTTCTTATCTTTTGGATCTCCCAAACCAGCTGCCTTTGAATAAGCATCGCTGCTCAAGACGTGTGACAGAAGCAGATCTTCTCCAGTAATTGGAGTTCCATCTGACCACACACGGCCTGGGTTAACAGTCCATGATGTGCGGAAATCTGTCGCTGAGTTCTTTACAATCTTGTAAGAACCGAAAACAGTGTTCTTAACAAGTTCCTTCTTATTGTTGTAATAGTTAAAACCAGCACCTTGTAGGTATCCAACTGCAGCACATGTTGTTGAGTTTGTAGCTGAGAGGCTGCAATTCAAACCTGTGATTGGGTTGGTCTCATGCAAGATAACTGTTGAACGAGTTGCAGCTTGTGCCGGTGTAAGCAGTGAAACTGCCAACGCCGCTGCAGCTGCAGCTGCAAGCGCAAACTTTGCGCTACGTGTGAACTTCATAGATCCTCCTCGAGGGATAAGTAAAAGCGTCTGTGGAGAGTCGACCTGCCCCATAGGCGCTTTTGGTGGAGTGAGTCTGCCGGAATTGAGCGTATTAGCGCAACAGGAGAATGGATTGCATGAGCGTAGGCTTTGTAACAATGTTCGTAATAAAGCAAGGTATGAGGCTCTAGAGGAGGGGTGATTTTTAGCCGACCTCGCGAGCCGCCTCGATTTTGGCAGTGGTCAGCCGAGGGGCTGCCATAGCCCAGAGAATCAGACCCAAAACCGCTCCCAGTAAGTAAGGGGCACGCAGCGCATTTTCTCTGGAGAGCACAAGAGTCAACGCGCTCACAAGCCCTCCCCCTGCAAACATCCCAATAGGAATCGATCCCCAGGCGAAGAATCGATAGACACTGTTGACGCGACCTAATAAGTGCGTAGGGATGATGCTTTGACGAAGTGAGACAGTAATTGTGTTCCACAAAATTGCAACGAAAGATTCCACAACCGTAACAACCCAGACAACTTGCCACGAAGAAGTCAGACACATCACCAGCGCACCCATTGGAGCAGCAGCAAGAGCTAATGAGAGTGAGGGGCCGCTACCAATTTTTTTTGAAACTTTAGGGGCAAGTATTCCTCCAATTGTGCCACCTACCGCACCCGCTGTTCCTAAGACTGCAAAAGTGAAAACAGAGGTCTGTAATACCTCTTGAGCAAATAAGATAAAGGTTGCGCCAATCATGGTGCCCAGACCATTCATGGATCCCAAAATTATTGCCATGGGGCGAAGTAATGGATGGGCCCATAGCCACGTATATCCTTCTTTAATCTCTGCTTTAAAATTTAGCTTCTCTCGTGGCTTGTCATCAGCAACTGGCTTGAAGGTACCTTTAAGTGAGGCAATTAATGCAACTGCAAAAAAGAATGATGCTGCATCAAAGAAAAATGGGATAAAGATTGCAATACTTATTAGTAGTGAGCCTAGAGGCGGCCCAATAAAGCTATTAGTCAATGACTCCGCCGACCACATGCGCCCGTTTGCTTTTTCCAGGTTTTCTTTATCAACGACCGATGGCATCAATGTCTGGGCACTGTTATCGCGCAAAACTTCAGCTAAACCAAAAAGGAAAGCTGTGATGAGTAATGTCAAGTAAATCGGCCAATTAGTCTCTAATCTTGTAATAGTTGTCAGTTCATCAAGGGCTGGAAATGAATCTTTATTGAAGAAAACAACAACTCCCACAAAAACAGTTAATAAACCTCTCATAAAATCCATTGCCACAATGAGTTTTCTGCGATCAAAGCGATCAGTTAAAACGCCTGCGTGTAATGTGAAAATCAACCATGGCAAACGTGATGCAAAGCCGGCCGCGGCAATCAAAATAGGTGAGCGTGTGACAGCCGATGCCAGCCATGGATAGGCCACCATGGAAACACCATCACCCAGATTAGAAATAGCCGTTGCAGTCCATAGTTTCCAGTAAGAGGAGCCAAGCTTTTTACTCATTGACTAGCGCCTCTTTTGCTGGGCTTTGACCTACGTGGAGCAGAAATCTCAATGAAAAAAGTGCAATCACGGTTGCAATTGTGCCACCTATTAATAGGGGAAGGCGTAAACCCCCTTTAGCTATGAAGCCACCTAGTAAAGATCCAAAGGGCATTAATCCCCACACTAATGTGCGCCTAGTCCCATGTATGCGTCCAAAGAGATGGCCCGGAATAACGCTTTGATAAGTGGACATTAACAAGATATTCCAATTGCTGATGGTGAATGAAGCAATCGTTGCTAAAGCAACAAAAACATAGATATTTGGGGCTAGACCTTGGAGTAAAGTGATCAGAGAACTGATAAAAATACAGGTAGCCATGACTTTACTACGCCCAAAAGTTGTAGAGAGCCGTGGTGCTATAAAACCACCAAGGATTGCCCCTGATGCCTGAATTGCCAAAGCTATGCCAAATAAGGATGGTGTCAGATTTAGCTCGTGTAATATGAATAAAACTATTGTGGATGTGGACATTGAGTAGCAGAACCCAATACTTGCTGTAGTTAGAACCAACCTCAACAATGCCTTTTCGTTATAGAGATATGTAATCCCAAACTTCATCTCTGCTAGAAAATCTGGCTTCTCCTTCTCGCTACTTTCCATTCGTAAATCTCGTAAGAATTTTGCAGGAATAGAAGCTGCTAAAACGGCAGCAACTAGAAAGCCTAAACTGTTTGCAATAAATGGAATATAGATCGCGATGGCATAGAGAAAACCACTCAAAGGTGTACCGACAAATCCTTGAACTACTGTCTCTGATATTTGAAGCTTTGAATTGCCTTTCTCAAACTGGCTCTTATCTAAAATCTGTGGAATAAGAGATTGTGCTGTTGTATCTGCAGTAACTTCACAAATTCCTATAAGAAATGTCGCAAGGAAAAGCCAGTAGATTGTGATGGAATTTGTTGCAATTAATAAAGCAATCAGGGCAGCAATGACAAATCTTGTTGCATTTGCTCCGGCTAGTAGAAATCTTCGATCAACTCGATCCACAATTGCCCCAATGGGAATAGCAAATAAAAGCCAAGGCAACATCACCAATGCGCTCAGCAATGAGATCAAAACCGGGTTTTTAGTGAGCGTGACTGCAAGAAGTGGAGCCGCTGCGATTAGAACCCCATCGGCCAGATTGGTCAGCAAACTGGCGCCCCACATACGATTAAAGGCCGGCCCCAGGGATTTCATGCGCGCCAGCCTAACGCTGAAAACTAGATAAGTAGTAGCTTTTTAGCTTTTTCAACGGCGCTATTGCGCCCATCTGCCTCTAACTTTCGATATGTGTTGCGCAGATGTGTCTTCATGGTGTTTTGTGAAATATGCAGAGTTTTAGCAATTGCAGATATTGGATTTCCTGTTGTTAGGTGCTTAAGAATTTCCAATTCGCGCTGAGTTAGCTTTTCTTCCAATTCGCCAGAATCTGTATTAATGGTGTGAAGTCGTTCAGTCATTGCTTGAACTAATCTTTCCATGTAGACAGTTGGCTTTGCAGCTGCTGCTTTAACGATGAGAGGATACATACCGCTTTGTCGGATGAAATACTCGTGATAACCATTTTCAGCACCAAGGGCAAGTGCCTTATTAAGTGATTGAAGTGCCAGCTTTTCATTATCTAAGTTGATGCTCGTCTCAGCTAACCACTTATTAATCTTTTCCCTAACTGTATTCTCAGGCAAAGCATCAATTATCAAAGAAACTTTTTTAGGATCCTTCGAAAATTGAACATTTGCCTCAATCTGACGTGCTAATTCAATTTTCGGCATGCGCTTAATAAGCTCATCTGCTCGTTGCCAATCCGTGGTTACAAGGCGCAAGAAAGCTTCGCTCATGTCAATCATCCAACTTAATTGATTGGGCATTTGAAGAGTGAGTAAAAAGCTCCGCTGTTTAGCTATTGCTTCAGAACCTGTGGAGAGTGCACCTTGGCTTATTTGGATACGAATGAGAGTCCCCTCGGCCATAAAGTACCAGGGCCATATTTCCCAGCTCGAGGCTTCATCCATTAACTCATTGAGTGTTTGAATGCATCTATCCAATTCAGATGCTTCTAACTGAGCGCGAGCTAAAACCAACATGGCATCAAGAGGACCATTGATTCCAACATAACCAGCATCTTTTGCCTGGGCTATTGCGATTTGGGAAATTTCAGTAGCTTGGAAATATCGACCTTCGGAGTATAAAACCATCGATTGAATACAAGCGAGTTGATAAGAGCTCAATTGGTGATCGCCATCTCCGGGCAATAATTTTGCTTGGGCATATAAATCCGCTAATTCCCCAAAATTATCGTAGAGAAATGCTTGTCGAGCTCGTAATCGCAAAAGGGCAAGCAAGTCGGAGGAATCAAGAGCGCTATCTAACTCTAGATTTGATAGGGCAATATCTAGAGATTGAGTTGTTCGCTCAAAATCACCACGTGCAAAATAGATATTTGCTTTCACCATGGCACTAAGGCGATGCAAAAATTTCCCATCAGGTGAAAGCCCAGCTATGTATTCAAGCTCAGATGCCAATGCTTCAGCACTTCGGAATTCAGAACGCACAAGGTGGCCAACAACTCGAATTGCCTTCTTCATTACCTCACCATGCGCAGATTCATCACCGGCAAAATGTGCCCACTTGATCAACAAATCTCCGCGACCAATTGCAGCCATTTGACGGATACTTGATCTAAAAATATCCGCAAACTGCTCTTCAATTCCGGATTCATGCGCAAAATGAAGAGCTTTTGTAAAGTCTTTTCTCTGAGCAAAGAGAGCAGCCAATTTCTGCTGCACATCTTTCTTCTCATCCCAAGGATCAAGAGGAATTTGAGTTAAGGCCTCGTAGATAATTGGATTAAAACGATAAGTACGATTGGTAGTGCTAGACGCTGTCACAAATAGCCCATCAATAGCTATTCGGTTGAGGAGCTCTTCTGAATAATCTTTATCTAAAATCACTGAGGCAATCTCAAGATCGAACTCTTCGATGATCGCTAGTTTGCGCAGTTTTTCACGGGTGCTCTGTGAAAAAGTGTTATAGCTTTCAAGAGCAAGTACCCCCAGAGGGTTGACATTTGCTTCAATTGCTTTTGAAAAGGTTACTTGAGAATTGCCTTTTGAGATGTTATGGCACATCAACTGTACTGCTGATGGCCAACCCCCACACATTGCTAATTCTTTGGCATTTCCATTTTCTTTTAAATTTACACCATTAATTGCTGCTATTAATTCAACTTCTTCCTTTGAAAACTTTAGCTCCTCACTTGTAATGACACTTAGATTTCCTAATGTTGCATATCTTGCAAAAGATGTCATCGGTGTATTTCTACGAATAATTACCAAGTGGCAGTTATCGGGAACGCAATCTATGATGACCTGTGCATAGGGTGCGATCTCAGCATTCTCTGCACGTCCAGCATCGATGACAAAGTTATATTCTCCATTTAATTGACCAACCGCGGCTGCCAACAATTGAATAGATTCGACAGGTTCAAAATGTTCTACTCGGCTAATATTTGCAAAGAAATTTGGAAAATGAGCTGTAATAGCAGCGATGACATGCGCTTGAAAATCTTGAATTGTGTCGGTGACATCTACGGTGTACCAAAAAGTTGGGCGATTATTTTCTCTCACCCATTCAGCGACTAAGGTTGTTTTTCCAAACCCAGCTGGGGCGATAACTAAAGTTGCACCAGGTAGATTGCGTTCAAAAAGATTGAAAAGATGCTTACGCGATAAAAAATTTGCTGAAAGTGCAGGTGGCTGCGAGCGCGGAAGGCTCACCCCAGCAGAGGTGACTTTTTGAGCACTCATGGGCCAAGGGTGATACCTGAGCCTTGCAAAAACAAGACAAAATCACCCTATGAGGGGTGAGATAAGCGGGGGATTTTCTGGCGGCGACTTTCAGGCCACGAACCCTACAGAGCTAGATTCTTTGTTATCTGATCCGCGTGCTCAATTGCATGGCGGGTGTAAACCTGAAGCCAACGCTCCAGTGAAAACTCACCCTTTTCGGAGTGAATGCAAAAGTTTTTTAGCTGCCCTAGTTCAAGTCGCTTGATGATTTCAAGGGATCCTGCACGCACTGCTTTAAAGACTTCTATGGATGTCTGCACTGGCAAAACGGTGTATCCAAGAGTTGGATTCTTACCCCAGGCACCTTCGTCATAACCTTGAATAGCAGTTCCAGGTTCTGCAACTAAGCGCTTTAAGCGCGCAAATGATTGAGCCTCACTATCGGCGCAGTGGTGAATGACTTGGCGAGAGCTCCAATCCTCTCCCACACATACATCGAGCTTTGATTCAGGCACGCTAGTGGCAATAATTAAAAACTCATTTGTAGCTTTTTCATAGGCGGCAGCAATCTCGGCTATAGATGACATCAGTTTCCGATCTCTAATTGTGAAGAGTGACTCTCAACAAAGTGATCATCATCGCCAATTTTATCGACCAGTAGAACAATGATTACTACTAGTAGGCCGGCAATGATTCCTAGCAGCAGCCCTGATTTCTTATCCAGATTAATTTGCATGGCGTAAATATAGCCCCAAAGAAAAGAACGGCCCAGTTCGCATCGCTGCGAGCCAGGCCGTTCTACCCTCGATTTTTAAAGCGGATTAACCGATCTTTGCTACCTGAGCAAGTGACTTCTTAAGAAGTTCACCGTCGATAACGCTGAAGCCAAGACCAGCGCCAACATCCTTAGAGCACTTTGTGCTCAAGATGTAGTTAGCGAATGCCTTTACTGCTGCAGCCTTAGTTGCATCTGGGTACTTAGTATCAGCTAGAAGGTAAGAAACGATTCCTAGTGGGTAAGCGCCCTTTTCCTTAGTTGCATAGTCATATGTGAGGAAGCCGTTTGCATCCTGAGTAGCAGATGCAAGGAATGCACCCACACCAGTTGAGTCTGGAACTACTGATGAGCCAGCAGGGTTAATTAAGTTCGCAATTTTTAGGTTGTTTGCTGTTGCATAGTTAACTTCAGCGTATGTAATTGAGTAAGCAGTCTTTCCAGCAAGCTGAGCCACACCTGTTGATGAAGCAGCTCCAACTACACGGCCTAAGTTAGCTGTGTCATTGATGTTTCCTGGGAATGCATCCTTGAATACCTTGTTCTTAGCCTTTGGCCAAACAGCAGATGCTGACTTGTTCAAGTAGTTAGTGAAGTTCTCTGAAGTTCCAGAAGAATCTGAACGGTAAACAACCTTGATTGGCTTATCTGGCAATGTGTAGTGCTGTTGTACAACCTGAGTACGAAGAACTATTGGATTTCCCTTTGCATCTTTTGCAGGGTTTCCATTCTTATCTAGCTTGTAAATTACCTTTGTTGTTGAACGGTTGTTATCAGCAACAATTGCTGGATCGTTCCAACGTGTGATTGTTCCACCGAAGATTCCAGCAACAGTTGCAGCTGAAAGAGAAAGAGTTGTCTTTGCTGGAAGGTTGTGCAAAATTGCGATTGGTGCTGCAACTAGTGGCACGTGAATAAGTGAAGCGCGCTTTGTTGCTGCTGTGTAAGCACCATCTGACATCCAGAAGTCACCGATTGACTTGTCTGAGTTAGCTTGTCCTGTACCTGATGATGATGAAGCGTAAACGTATGTATGTCCTGAACCGCTTGCAGCGAATCCAGCTTTGCAACCTTCGATTAGTAGAGCAGGAAATGATGCTCCTGAACCTTGAAGATCAACTGCATATGCTGGTGTACCTGCTACTAGACCGAACGCGAGTGCAAGTGATGCAACTTTCGCGAGCTTAGAAATTCTCATTTATTTCCCCTCATAGGTTTTAATTTGAACTACGAGGCCAAACCTATGGAGCCAGGGTTAACGAATAAGGTGTGCTGGTTTAACGCAAGTAAACCTTTAGGTGAACAAATGGTGTCTTTTAGCCAAAGCGTCCGGTCACATAACTCTCTGTTCGAGAGTCCTGTGGGCGGGAGAAAATTTCAGAAGTTGGCGCAACTTCGATCATCTGGCCAGGTCCGCCATCTGATAGGAAGAAGGCGGTGTAGTCAGAGACGCGAGCAGCTTGTTGCATATTGTGAGTAACAATAATGATTGTCATCGTGTCTGAGAGATGGCGAATGGTGTCTTCAATGCGAAGAGTTGAACCTGGGTCAAGTGCTGAACATGGTTCATCCATGAGTAGAACTTGAGGGCGAACAGCTAGAGCACGTGCAATACACAAACGCTGCTGCTGACCGCCTGAGAGAGATCCACCATGAGCACCCAATCGATCTTTAACTTCATTCCACAATCCTGCACGCTCTAAGCACTCTTCCAACAAATCATCTTTGTTTTCAACTTTAAGTTGAGCCAGCTTGAGACCTGAAAGCACATTCTCACCAATTGTCATCGATGGGAACGGGTTTGGCTTTTGGAAAACCATTCCGATTTGCAGGCGAATCTTGGTTACATCTGTGCCTGGGGCATAAACATCTTTGCCATCAAGTAGAACTTCACCAGCCATTGCGGCACCAGGAATGAACTCATGCATACGGTTAATTGTGCGAATAAAGGTTGATTTACCGCATCCTGATGGACCGATAAGCGCTGTAACTGTGCCTGCTGCAAAATCTAGTGAGATATTTGAAAGTGCGTGGTGCTTACCAAACCATGCGTGCACGCCACGGGTCTCAAGGCCAGTTCCAAGTGCTGCAGTCCCTGGCACCTTAGGCGCTTTGGCGTTAGCAACATCTGCCAATGATGATGGCTTCACTGATGTCTGCATTTCTTGGTTCTCGCTTTCATGTGAGGTGGTCATTTTGAAACCTTTCGGGATCCGAGGAAGCGTGCCGTTGTGAAGAGAATGAGAACTAGACCGACTAGAACAAGCAGGCCAGCCCACGCACGAGTGATTGCTTCAGGTGAGCCAGCGTTAAAAGATTTCCAGATGTAATAAGGCATTGAACCCATCGGACCTGTGAAAGCGTTTGGATTAACTTTGTCGCCACCACCAGTGAGAAGAAGAATTGGTGCAGTTTCACCAGCGATGCGCGCCACTCCCAAAATGACTGCAGTGACTAACCCGCTTCTAGCTGCTGGAAGAACAATCATCGCAACAGTGCGCCATTGAGTTCCTCCAAGTGCAGTTCCGGCCTCACGCAAATCATTTGGGATCAAATTAAGAACTTCTTCTGATGTTCGCGCAATTGTTGGAATCATCAAGATAGTTAGAGCAAGTGCTCCCATAAATCCTGAATAACCCTTTGTGATGGGATAAAGAATTGCTGAGAGAATAAATAAACCGGCAACAATCGATGGCACACCGCTCATAGCCTGAACAAGGAAGCGAATTGGCCCAGTGAAACGTCCCTTAATTTCAGTCAAATAGAGCGCCGTCAAAATTCCAATTGGAACACTCATGATTAATGCCAGCACCATCAATGTAAGAGTTCCAGTTATTGCGTGGAGTAATCCACCGTTTGAAAGCGGATCAGTTGGTGTTGCTAAAGACATGTCATTGGTAAAAAGGCTAAAACTGATGCCAGGTAGGCCTTTTTGCAAGACCGTTAGCAAGATGCTCGCCGCGGGAATAACCGTGACGATTGCACCAATGGCAACTAGCGAATTAACTAGAGCATCCTTTGCTGCAGCGTTTCCGCGTTGGATTCCCTTAAATACTGTTGTGAAGATCGCATAAGCGATAAAGAAGCAAACAAAATAAGCCAGCTTGCCCTTAAGCGCAGTTAAAAACACTAGTAGGTATGAGCTCAGCAGCGAACCTACAAAAATAGCTCCGTCGATTGCCCGATCTTTAGCTGAAGCTGCCCAGGGTTTTGAGGGAGTAGCAGTCATAGTCATTACTATCGCCCTGACTTTCCAGTGGTCTTTACGATTACGTTAGCAATTGCATTCACAATCAATGTAAGAAGGAAAAGAATAAGACCTGCAGCCATAAGTGCCTTAATTTCATAAGGGCTTGCATCGCCAAATTTAAGAATAATTAATGAGGCAACGTTTCCACCAGCACCTAGCAACATCTGCCAGTTAACTTGGAAAACAATATTGAGCACTGTGAAAACAGCAACAGTTTCACCCATTGCACGTCCAAGGCCAAGCATTGCTCCACCGATAACGCCGCTGCGACCATGTGGAATAACTACGGCTTTGATCATTGCCCAACGTGTGGCCCCAAGTGCATATGCAGCCTGAATGCGATCAAGTGGTGCTTGGGAGAAAATTTCACGAGAAACCGATGTAATTATTGGAATAATCATGATGGAGAGCACTACACCTGCAACAAAAGGTGAGCGCGTATAGACAGGTACTTGCATATCAAAAAATGGAATAAAACCTAGGTAGCGATGTAGAAGCTTTGCCCAATATTCAACACTTGGCATGAGAACTAAGAAGCCCCAAATTCCAAAAAGAATTGAAGGGAACGCTGCCATCATGTCGATGATAGTTATAAGGATTTTCTTGAGCCAGCCAGGTGCGTAAAAGTTCAAGAAAAGCGCTGAAAACACTGATATAGGGACGGCTATGACTACGGCTATGAGAGAACATAAAATCGTTCCAACCAGCATTGCAGCTAAACCAAAGTGGCTATCTAAAACATTTCCTGCATCATCTGTTGAGATTGACCAATCAGAGTGAGTAATAAATCCAATGCCTTCTTGGCGTAAGACTTCAAAGCCTCGGTAGCCAAGGAAAATTGCAATCAAGCCAAGAATTGCCAATGACGACAATCCCCCGCCTGTCACCACGCCACGGAATATCTTGTCTGAACGTCGTGGTTCAGTAACAATTTCTCGTGGTGCTGGAATTACTAACTCTTGTGTTGACATTATTATGAAGCGTACTTTCCTGTTACTAGGAAATAAACTCTTCGCGAAATAGAAACTGCGTGATCGGCATATCGCTCGTAGTAACGTCCGAGTAAAGTCAAATCAATTGCTGTTTCAATTCCATGCTTCCATGTTGGCTCAATCAAGACCGCAATGAGTTTGCGGTGCAGGTCATCCATCACATCGTCATCTCGTTCAACTTCCAGTGCCATTTGCGTATTGCGCGTAGCAATAACGACTCCTGTCTTTTCGGTGATTGCAACTGCTGTAACTCCCATAGCTTGAATAATTGAAACCAGCTCTGGTGGCACTGCTGCATTTGGATGACGCAGTCGGGCAACCTTGGCAACGTGGTGAGCTAAGTCGCCCATTCGTTCTAAATCTGAACCCATGCGTAACGCCGTTACCAGGGCACGTAAATCTGATGCAACCGGTTGCTGTCTTGCAATAATGTCGATGATGCGTGAATCAGTTTCATGCTGATAGTCATCAATTTTGACATCGGTTGCGATCACTTCTTCAGCAAGTTTTAAGTCGCATGAAAGAATTGCAGTAGTTGCTTTTGTCATCGAAGCAGAAACCATCGCAGTAAGGTCGACCAGAGACTGCGATACGTTATCTAGTTCATCTTGGAATACAGATCTAATGAGGGCCATGGCGCTAAACCTATGTGGAGGTGATGAATAGAGTCCATTAGTTAGGTGAACGGAAGGTAAACTGGCGATTTGAGCCTATAGAGTGAGGCCTGTGAAGTTCTTGCGCCGAGAATTGGAGGCCCCAGAACCTAGAGCCTTGCCTGAAATGCTGCTAGAAACCCTTGATCTCCTAGATGGGGATTCCATAATTCTAGCCCCGGGTGAGATTCCTTTATTTATCACCTCCGGTGTTGAAACTTTAGGGATCTTAAAAGATGGGCGTATTCAAAGCTCTGAGTTACTTGCAACAGTTCGTGTAGTTCGCCGAACACACAACCAGCAAGTCGGAATGATTGAAATCCCCCGAGGCCCGATTGGGGAAGGCAAACACGAGCTGACTGTAAAAGTTCTTCCACTCACTAAAGATGATTTGGTTTTAGTCCTCATTAGTGATGAAAGTGAAGCACAGCGCGTGCATGATGTGCGCCGAGACTTTGTAGCAAATATCTCCCACGAGTTAAAGACTCCCATCGGTGCGCTCTCTCTATTGAGTGAGGCGGTTCTTGGCTCAAAAGATGATCCAGCTTCAGTTGTTAAATTTGCCACCCGCATGCAATCTGAGGCAAAACGCTTAACCGATTTAGTTCAGGAGATCATCAATTTATCTCGCGTACAAGACTCTGACCCATTACAACTGGCACAAGAAGTAAGCGTGGAATATCTCATTAGAGAAGCAATTGATCAATGCCAAATCACGGCAGATAGCCGCAATATCACTGTGAGTTATCTTGAAAATAAGGATGCTGTCGTTCTAGGTGATCGTGACCAGTTAATCATGGCAGTTCACAATTTGATAGAAAATGCCATCAACTATTCACCTGAAAACACCAAAGTTTCGGTCACCACAACGAGTGAATCTGGAATCATAGATATTTCAGTGACCGATCAAGGCATTGGAATATCAGAGTCAGAGCAAGACCGAATTTTCGAACGGTTCTATCGCGTTGACCCAGCGCGTTCTCGCCAGACTGGTGGAACTGGTTTAGGCCTTTCAATCGTTAAGCACGTTGCAGCAAAACATGGCGGTGAAGTAAAGGTATGGAGCGTCGAAAACGTCGGTAGTACTTTTTCAATCCGACTACCCATCTATGAATCACCTTTGGAGAGCGTTGAATGACAAAGATACTTATCGTTGAAGATGAATCCTCATTTTCTGAAGCTCTGGCTTTCTTGCTTGGAAAAGAAGGTTTTGAAGTCAGTGTCGCCGAAGATGGGCGTGCCGCACTCAATCTCTTTGCAAAAGAAGGTGCGGACTTAATTCTTCTCGACTTAATGATTCCAGAAGTCTCGGGTGTGGATGTTTGCAGAGCGATTCGCACAACGTCTCAAGTCCCAATTATTATGCTGACTGCAAAAGATGCAGAGATTGACAAGGTTGTTGGCCTTGAACTTGGCGCAGATGACTACGTCACCAAGCCTTATTCATCACGTGAGCTCATTGCTCGCATTAAGGCAGTGCTGCGCCGTGGGATTTCAGACTCCGAAGACCATGGCGACCTAGATGTTGTTTCAGTTGGCCCAATAAGACTCGATACCGCAAGACATCAAGCATCTATCAATGGAGCTCTCGTTGGTTTGCCTCTCAAAGAGTTTGAATTATTAGAGTTTTTGATGCGAAACGCTGGCCGTGTTTTAACTCGTTCTCAGCTCATTGATCGCGTGTGGGGCGGGGATTACTTCGGGGATACCAAGACACTCGATGTTCACATCAAGCGTTTGCGATCAAAGATTGAATCAGATCCAGCTAATCCTGTCTTGATTCAGACTATCCGCGGTCTTGGTTACAAGTTAGAGAATTAGAGCGAGGCAAAAGCATCATCAAGAACGCTTAGGGCATCCTTGAGAAGTGCATCTGTAATAACTAGTGGTGGTAAGAAGCGCACAACGTTTGAATAAGTACCAGCAGTAAGAACCAAAACACCCTGACTCTGGCAGTACTTAACAACTGCGCTCATGGCTGCTGTGTTGGGATTCTTAGTTCCTGGCTCTACTAATTCAATAGCCTGCATAGCACCACGGCCACGCACTTCACCAATAACTGGATACTTTTTAGCAAGTTCGCGAAGTGATGATCCTAAAATTTCTCCAATGTGTTTGGCACGGGCAACAAGGTTCTCTTCCTCAATTGTCTCAATTGCGCCAAGGGCAGCGGCGCATGCAATTGGGTTTCCGCCATAAGTGCCACCTAGACCTGATGCATGAACTGAATCCATCACTTCTGAGCGGCCAGTCACTGCTGCAAGTGGAAGCCCGCCAGCAATTCCCTTAGCTGTTACCACCATGTCTGGCACAACGCCTTCTTCTTCAACTGCAAACATATGTCCTGTGCGGGCAAAGCCAGTCTGAACTTCATCAGCAATAAAGACGATTCCGTTGTCCTTTGAATATTTTGCAAGCGCTGGAAGGAAGCCTTTAGGTGGAACGATGAACCCACCTTCGCCTTGAATTGGCTCAATCAAAATCGCAGCAACGTTATGTGCTCCGATTTCTTTATCTATTTTATGTGTGACCATGTCAATGGCATCTTCGGTAATTGTTGCTTGATTGCCTACCCAATGGAATGAATAAGGCATTGGTACGCGATAAATCTCAGGAGCGAACGGACCAAAGCCCTCTTTATATGGCATGTTTTTTGCAGTTAACGCCATAGTTAAATTAGTACGTCCATGGTAACTATGTTCGAAAACAACAATTGCTGGGCGCTTGGTGTAGTGACGTGCAATCTTGACTGCGTTCTCAACTGCTTCAGCACCTGAGTTAACAAGCATTGACTTCTTCTTATGAGAACCAGGAGTCAGTGCATTGAGCTTTTCGCATACTTCGATGTAGTTCATATAAGGAGCAACTGTGAAACAGGTATGTGTAAATGCTTGCACTTGATCGATTACGCGATCAACAACACGTTGGGCGGCATTTCCTACGTTTGTAACGCCAATTCCTGAACCTAAATCAATAATCTGATTGCCATCGATATCGAGCAAGATTGCATCACTTGCACGTTCAATCACAACTGGAATTGCCATACCTAACCCGCCAGAAGTCGCTTCTGTGCGGCGCTTTAGCGCTTGCGTAGATTTTGGTCCCGGAATAGCGGTAACCAAACGACGTTCTTGAGTCAGATTAGTAAGTGTGCTCATGGCAAAAGTCTAAGGCCTTATTTCGCATTGGAGGACCTAGTAGTTACCCTTGGCGCCATGAGTTCACTGAGAGATTCGGCACCACTTCTAGATGCATACCTCTCGTACTTTGAAACCAAGCGCACACCTTTCACAGTCCCAGGTCACAAACAAAGGGCCTCACGCCTAGATGCCGGCTTAGGGGTGGTCGTAGATGGTGACACGCCTTTATATGGCGGTCTCGATGAGATCAAATTAACCAACCAAACATTAAAGAAAGCTGAAGCGTTGGCTGCCACATTATGGAAGGCCGACTTTGCTCGCTTTTCAACGGGTGGATCAACACATGCTAATCAAGCAATGATTTTGGCTCTAGGAAAACCTGGAGACAAAGTTGCACTCTCGCGCACAGCACACCGTTCAATTCTTAGCGCACTTGTTTTAGCAGGCCTAGAGCCCATTTGGTTATCACCGCAGATAGATGCAGCAACTGGTGTGCCAACAGGCATTACAGCAGCTGAGTTTGAAAAGGTAGTAAATCAAAAACCTATTGCGCTACTTCTAACTGAGCCAGGCTACTTAGGGACTTTGTCAGACTTAGGTGCACTCGTGAAAAGTGCACATTCTCATTCAATTCCTGTAATTGTGGATGCGGCATGGGGTGGCCACTTTGGTTTTTCACCTGTCACACCACAGCATTGTTTGCAGGTGGGTGCCGATGCATTAATCACTAGTGTTCACAAAGCACTACCTGGATATAGTGCATCTTCGTTACTTCTTGCCCAAGGTAAGTTGCTTAACCTTGATCGTATCGAGCAAAGTTTTGAAACTACTCATACCACTTCACCTGCCGGTGCACCACTTGCATCTATAGATGGTTGTCGTGCCCTACTTCAAACTCGTGGGTCAGAGTTGATTTCTCAACTAGTTAAAAACGTTGAGAGCTTTAAAGCAAAGGTCCAGACAAATTTCGATGCGCCCATCTTTTTAAACACGAGTGATTTTGCCCCAGGCCGCTTTGATCCAGCCAAGATTGTTCTGCGAGCAAACCAATTAGGTGCCTCGGGAGTTGAGATTGAAAAGAAACTACAAGCCCAAGGCATCCGCGTTGAGATGGCAGATAACGACACTGTTGTTTTCATTGCAACTCTGGCTGACTCAACCCAAGAGTTTGATTACTTAGCCGATGTTCTAGACTCAATTCTCAAATCTCTCCAATCCTCACCCCGTCCAACGGCAACATCTTTGAGCTGGTCAGTTGTTCCAACGGTTGCAATCTCTATGCGTGATGCCTATTTTGCAGATACCCAAATGGTTGCAGCCAAAGATTGTGTTGGGCGCATCTCGGCTGACTTAATCGCCCCCTATCCCCCAGGTGTTGCAGTAGTTGCACCTGGTGAAGTTTTAACTTCACAGATTCTTGAGGGCCTAGCAACAACCAAGGCAGCCGGTGTGCGCATCGCCTATGCCACAGACCCTTCTCTTACTACTTATCGCGTTACTAAGAATTAACTTTGAACCGATAGCATCTGTGGCATGTCCGATACAAAAACTTGGCAGTCCCGTGCACTAGATCTCAAGCCTCAATCACAGATTTTCATTGATGGAAAATTCGTTAGTGCAGCAAGTGGAAAGACTTTTGAGAATTACTCACCTAGTGATGGCCACTTAATTTGTAATGTTGCCTCAGGTGATGTTGAAGATATCAATCGCGCAGTTGCATCAGCTAAGAAAGCTTTTGATTCTGGCATCTGGCGTGAAATGAATCCGCGCGATAAAAAAGCAATTATGTTGCGCTGGGCGCAATTATTAAATGAGAACAGAGAAGAATTAGCGCTACTTGAGGCTATCGACACAGGCCGTCCCATTTCAGATGCACTCAGTGTTGATGCCCCCAACTCTGCGCGCGTTATTCAGTGGTATGGCGAAACTATTGATAAGACTTATGACGAAATTGCACCAGCACCACGCAACGCACTTGCCATGGTTACGCGCGAACCCCTAGGTGTTATTGGCGCAGTTGTTCCTTGGAACTATCCAATGATGATTACAAGTTGGAAATTAGGTCCGGCATTGGCTATGGGTAACAGCATTGTTGTTAAACCTGCAGAAAACTCATCGCTCAGTGCGCTCAAGATGGCAGAGTTAGCTGTGGCTGCAGGATTGCCTGCAGGTGTCTTTAACGTGGTTCCAGGTCTTGGATCAGAGGCCGGTCAGGCACTTGCCCGTCACATGGATGTTGCAAAGATTGCATTCACAGGTAGCGGACCTACTGGTCGAAAGATGATGCAATACGCCGCTGAATCAAATATGAAACAGGTTTCACTTGAGCTTGGTGGAAAGAGTCCTCAAGTTGTTCTCAATGATTGCACCGACTTAGAAGCTGCTGCATCAACTATTGCTTGGGCTATCTACTACAACGCAGGCCAGACCTGTAATGCCGGTTCACGAATCATCGTTGAGAAAGGTGTGAAAGAAGAGCTCTTTTCTCATCTGCATAAGTTCTTGGAAAGCTTTGTCGTTGGAAATCAATATGATCCATCTACGCAGATGGCTGGACTAGTCTCTGAATTACAACGCGATCGTGTTAACGCATACCTTGACCTTGTTGGTCAAGATGGTGAAAAGATTATTTATGGTGGAGAGAAAACAACAGGTAAAGATCTGCTTATCAAGCCAACATTAATTGATAACGTCAAACCAGACTCACGTCTTGCCCAAGAGGAAATTTTTGGACCAGTCTTAGTTGCTATTGATGCAAAAGATGAAGCTGAGGCTTTGCAATTTGCAAATGGAACTGAATACGGATTAGCTGCATCGGTATGGACCAATAATGTTGCTCGCGCGCATAAGTTTGCACGCAAACTTCGAGCTGGAACTGTTTGGGTTAACACATTCGACATGCTCGATGTGATTACTCCATTTGGAGGCTTTGGGGCATCAGGCAACGGACGCGATAAGTCACTGCATGCACTCGATGCCTACAGCGCGCTTAAAACAACGTGGGTAGATCTTAATTAGCTTCTACTCAAAAAGTTTCACAATATGAACAAATCCTTACTATGGGTGAACACTCAGGTTTTGCCTTAGGTATTTATTGGCCAGGCTAGATATCTAGGGTTAGTCTTTCTCTCACCGGAGTGAGGCTTTAGTTTCTAAGGGGTTAGATAGTGAAGATGAAGGCAGCAGTTCTAGATGGCATTGGTTCAAAATTTGAAGTACGTGAAGTTGAACTAGATAATCCAAAATCAGGAGAACTCCTTGTAAAAGTTGCGGCAAGTGGATTGTGCGCAAGTGATTTAAACGCTGTCGATGGAAAGCGCAAGCTTGTTCCATTTCCTGCAGTTATTGGCCATGAAGCTTCTGGTGTTGTTGTTGAGGTGGGTCCTGATGTGACAGGTGTTGTTGCTGGCGATCACGTCATTATGTCCATCGTTCCCAGCTGCGGAAGCTGCGAATATTGCGCAAGTGGGCGTCCTAACTACTGCTCAACTGCAGGAAATGCGATGTCAGTAGGTGGATTATTTGATGGCACATCACGCCTTTCACAAAACGGTGAAAAGCTCAATCACTTTTTAACTGTTGCCTCCTTTGCTGAATATGTAGTCGTCCCAGCATCTGGCGCAGTTGTGATTCCTAAAGAGATGCCACTTGATCGCGCAGCCCTTATTAGTTGCGCAGTATTAACTGGGTACGGCGCAGTGATAAATACTGCCAAAGTTAGGCCGGGTTCAACTGTTGCAATCTTTGGTTGCGGAGGAGTGGGATTAAATATTGTTCAGGGTGCTCGCATGGCCGGTGCAACAACGATTATTGCTGTTGATGTGACACAGGAAAAACTAGATTTAGCTAAAAAGGTGGGCGCAACTCATGTCATCAATGGAGCAATTAGTAATCCTGTGGCCATGGTGAAGGAAATCTGTGGCGGCGTTGACTTCGCCTTTGAGGCTTTGGGGCGTGAGAGCACCATCCAGCAGGCTTGGGGCACCGTCGGAGTGGACGGAACGCTCATCTTGGTGGGCCTGATGAAAAATGGTGCCACCATTACGCTCGATGCAGGCCCATTTGTTAACGAACAGTCGATTAAGGGCTGCTACTTTGGCTCAGCCAACCTGAGAAAAGATGTGCCAGCGTTAGTAAAAAGTTATCTAAATGGCGAACTATTTCTAGACGAGCTCATCTCTGAACGGATAGGTTTGGAGGGTCTTAACTCCGCCTTTGATCGTTTAAGGGCTGGGGAGGGGGCGCGAAATGTATTGGTCTTTGACTGATTCGTTTTACGTAAGTACAAAATTCCAGATCGCTTGCGCTCAACACGTGTAGTGCAAGAGGTAAGGATGTATGACAAAACACATACCACTTACAACTAGGAGGAACGTAGTGAAGTTAAGAAAACTCACAACAGGATCAATAGCTGCAGCACTTGCTGTTGCACTTGCAGTCCCAGCTTTAAGTACTTCTTCTGCATCAGCTGCTTCAAAGACAGACTACTCAAAGATTACCAACGCCTCACAAGGTGGCGGTATGGCCGGTCTTGTAGCTGCATGTAAGAAAGAAGGACAGCTCAACGTAATCGCTTTGCCTCATTACTGGGCAAACTACGGCGACATGATTGAGGGATTTAAGAAGACATACGGTGTCAAGATTGATGAAGCTAACCCAGAAGGTTCTTCTCAGGAAGAAATTGATGCCGCAGTAACAAACAAGGGAACTAACCGTTCACCTGACGTGTTCGATATTGGTCTTGCAGTAGCAGTGAAATACCTCAACACAGGTACATTTGCTCCATACAAAACCAAGACTTGGCAGTACCTGCAGTTTGCTCAGTCAATTGATCCAAGTGGACAGGTATCACCTAACTACACAGGAACAATGACAATTGGTTATAGCGGCGAGCTTGGAACCATCACAAAGCTCGATGATCTACTAGATCCAAAGTTCAAGGGCAAGATTGCACTCAATGGAGATCCACTAGGTTCTTCAGCTGCCATGAACGGTATCTTTATGATCAACAAAGCTCTCGGCGGTACTTTTGATGATGTTACAAAGGGTGTTGAATTCTTTGCCAAGCTAAAGAAAGCTGGAAACTTCATCAACGTAAACCCAACTGAGGCAACAATAGCTTCAGGACAGACACCAGTTGTAATCGATAATGGTTACATCCAAGCTGGCGTTGTGAAGAAAATGGCAGCAGCAGGCAAGGTATGGAAGATGTTTACACCTGCAGCAGTTGGTTCTACATACAACAGTGCAGTGTCTGCATGGGCACCACACCCAGCTTGTGCTCGTCTATGGATGGAATACACACTCGGTGAAACAGGTGCAACAATCTGGGCAACTGGTGGAGCTACTCCAACTCTTTGGGTATGGCTACTAAAGACTGGCCGCGCATCAGCTGCTGGTAAGGCATCAATTGGTGTTAGCAAGGTAGTTGCTGAAAAGGCTTCTGCTGATCAAACAGCAAAGGCTCGCGCTTACCTCAAGACAGCATGGCCTGCAGCAGTAGGAACAAACTAAGTAGTCAATTAAATTGACTCAGCTTCAATACAAGGGAACCGGTTCTGCCAATGGCAGGACCGGTTCTCGGTATTGGCGCGGTAAAACGGCTTACTTAGGTGTATTACCATTTCTATTAGTAAGCGGATTATTTCTTCTTTATCCAACGTGGAATGTCGCTTCGGGTGCTTTCCAAGATAACTATGGAAAATTTAGTACTCAAGTTTTAAAGGAAGTTTTTAACTCTGATATTGCTCGAAAAGCATTTACTAACTCACTTGAGATCTCTGCAAAGACAGCACTTGCTGGAGCAATTCTGGGAGCCCTCTTTGCTTGGGCTCTAGTAAATGGCAAAACTGGTGGCTACTTCTACCGCGTTTCAGTGGCTTTAAGCTCTGTGCTCGCCCAATTCGGTGGCGTTATGTTGACCTTCGCATTCTTAGCAACTTTTGGTTTCAATGGACTTATTGCAAATATCGCAGTTAAGTATGCACCTGATACATTCTTAGCCGATGCCTCTTGGCTCTATGGCAAGTTTGGAATTAGTGTTCTCTATACTTTCTTCCAGATTCCACTCATGGTGCTAGTTTTCTTGCCAACACTCGAAAACCTCAAACCACAATGGCGCGAAGCATCCGATGCTCTGGGCGGCAAAGCTTATGAATACTGGTTGCGAATTGGTATTCCAATTTTGACTCCATCATTTGCTGGAGCTGCACTATTGCTATTTGTTAACTCTTTCTCTGCATATGCAACAGCAGCAACTCTTATCAACCTCTCGGATTTCTTAACTCCTTTGCAGATCGCAACTGCGCTAACGAGCGAGACCGGCGGTGCAAACCCAGCTGAAGCTAAAGTGCTGTCCTTCTATATGGTAATCGTCGTAGTTATTGCCATGACTCTATATTCACTCCTTCGCCGACGTGTGAGCAAATGGGAGGACCGACGATGAAGCAACCGTGGAAAGTTCGCTTATGGCGCTGGACGATTATCTCTTTTGTTGGCGCGTATTTATTGGTACCACTTTATGCGATGTTTGATTTCTCAACTAAGCCCTTTGGTTTTGCGGATAAGGGAAGAACTTTTAGAGCGTGGCAGATTATTCCAAGTCAACCAGATCTGATGTCAGCAATTGTTCGCTCTTTGCTCACAGCGGGAATAGTTATGGCATTAATCCTTTTCCTCATTGTTCCAACGGCAATTTGGGTGCACCTTAAACTTCCTGCACTTCGCCGTCCATTTGAGCTTCTCTGTCTTCTCCCCCTTGCAATTCCAGCCATTGTTATCGTGGTGGGTATCGCACCTCTTTATCGTTGGATTTCAATTCACTTAACTGAGTCCCCAATTTCTCTTGCAGGCGTGTATTCGATGTTAATTTTGCCCTACACATACCGCTCTTTATCGGCGGCATTAGATGCTGTAGACATTCACACTTTGGCAGAGGCAGCTCGCACACTTGGTGCTAATACTTCTCGAGTGATTTTTGGAATCATCATGCCAACGATCAAGACCGGCATCGTGAATGGCTCATTTATTGCAATCGCTCTTGTCCTTGGTGAATACACGATTTCTAACATCCTGAACTACAAGACTTTCCAGGTAGTTATCGCCCAAATTGGTCGCACTAATGGAAACGTGGCAGTTGCAGTGTCTCTAGCTTCAATTCTCTTTGTACTTGTTCTACTTCTAGCCATCCCTACTAAGAAACGTCGAAGTGCAGTACTCGACGTTGACCTCGTCTGAATCGAAAGGACCATAAGTTGAGCTCCTCGACATATGTACAACTAGTTGATCTCGCCAAGCATTTTGGAAAGGTCAGAGCACTCGATGGCTTAAGCCTTGATATTGCTCAAGGTGAACTCGTCGCACTGCTCGGTCCATCAGGTTGCGGTAAGACAACGGCCCTTCGCGCTCTTGCTGGCTTGCAGGAGTTAGATCGAGGCCAACTCATTGTTGATGGCAAAGATGTAACTTTCCAAAACGCAAACAAGCGCGGAATGGGAATGGTTTTCCAGGCTTACTCACTCTTTCCACACATGACTGCTCGTGAGAATGTTGAATACGGCTTAAAGCTAAAAGCACATAAGGCTGCTGGCGATAAGCGAAAAGCACGCTCTGCTGAACTATTAGAACTTGTTGGTCTATCAACTCACGCCAACCACTACCCACATCAACTCTCTGGTGGGCAGCAGCAACGCGTTGCATTGGCTCGTGCACTTGCAATTTCTCCAAAGGTTTTGCTCTTAGATGAGCCACTCTCAGCCCTTGATGCAAAAGTTCGCACACAGTTACGCGAAGAAATCCGACGCATTCAAATGGAGCTTGGAACCACCACCCTTTTTGTTACCCATGATCAAGAAGAAGCCCTCAGCATTGCTGATCGTGTGGGAGTTATGCGCAATGGTCAGCTAGAACAAATCGCTACCCCATCAGAGCTCTATGACCGCCCTAAGACTTCTTTTGTTGCTGAATTCGTTGGATTAACTAACCCAATCCCCGGAAAAGTTTCTGGCAGCTCAATTGAGATTTTAGGTAGCGTAGTTAAAACTCTTCCAGGATCAGTGGCATCAGGAACTGGTATTGCACTCGTGCGACCAGAGAGCGTTGATGTAGTTGCCAGCAAGTCAGGAAATGCAACTGTTGCAGCGGCGAGCTTCCTCGGGGCTTCTTGTCGATTAAACATCACTATGAATGATGGAACAAAAATTACAGCCCAGCTACCAAGCTCTGATGCCTCAGGCATTGGTGCAGGTGCAACTGTCTCGGTATCACTTCTTGACATGCCAGTCTTCGTGAAGGCAGCTGGATGATCTTTGGTTCCATTACAAAGCTTGAAACGTTCACTGATGAGTTTGTCTGCTTTGTAAAGGTAACAACATCTGATGGTCACATCGGTTGGGGACAGACCTCTAACTATCACTCAGATATCACTGCGCAGATTTTTCATCGCCAAGTAGCACCTTGGGTTTTAGGTAAAGATGCATCAGATATTGGAGCACTTGTTACCTTAGTTGAAGCCCGTGAGCATAAATTTCCAGGAAGTTATCGATGTCGTGCTAACGCTGGTTTAGACACAGCGCTGTGGGATTTGCGCGGGCGAGTTGAAGGCAAACCTGTTGTAGAACTACTGGGCGGCAAAGCTAAAAAACTTCGAACATACGCCTCATCCATGCGCCGTGATATCTCACCAAAGGATGAAGCAGAGCGGTTAGTAAAGCTACGTGATGAGTTTGGCTTTGATGCATTCAAGTGGCGCGTCGGTGCAGAGTGCGGAAATGATATTGATGAATGGCCAGGGCGCACAGAGGAAGTTGTTCCTGTTGTCTCTCGCGCACTTGGTGATGGAATTTCAAAATTAGTAGATGGCAATAGTGGTTTTTCTCCTAAGCGCGCAATTGAAGTGGGTGTGCTTTTAGAGGCAGAGGGAATTAGTCACTTTGAAGAGCCATGTAAGTACTGGGAACTCGAAGAAACCAAACAAGTAACTGATGCATTGAGTATTGATGTGACTGGCGGAGAACAAGATTGGGATCTAGTCACCTGGAAGAGAATGATTGAAATGCATGCTGTCGATGTATTACAGCCTGACATTATGTATATGGGTGGAATCTGGAGAACATTAAAAGTTGTGGAAATGGCTAAAAAGGCAGGAATGCCAATCACTCCCCATAGCGCCAACCTCTCTCTGGTTACTATCGCCACCATGCACCTTCTTGGGGCAATCCCGAACGCTGGTAAATATCTAGAGTTTTCAATTGAGGGCTTTGAGTACTACCCATGGCAAAGAGATCTCTTTCTAGGAAATCCCTTTGCAATTGAAGGCGGGAAAGTGCAGATTCCTCAGGGGCCAGGTTGGGGTGTTGAGATCAACCCAGCATGGTTAGCAAAAGCTAAATATCAAATCTCAGAGATTTAAGCTAAAACGGTTTTTCTAATCATTCGCTGATAGAACTTACCGGGCTGACGACTGCTTGCTTGTGGTCCACCCATCTCAACAAAGCCCAGCTTTTCATAAGCTGCAATTGCTGCAGTGTTATCTGTCCACACACCAAGGCCTTGGACTAACCAATCTCGTTCTTTGCCTTGATTATCTAGGAATTCAAACATGGCTCGCATCAAGCCCGTTCCACGAAAATTAGGATCACTCCAACATCCACCAATCCAGCAAGTGGCACCAAAATCACCTTCAAGATTTTCCACATACATCATCGCAGCATCAAAACCATCCACTGAAGCAACTATGTGAGCCTGCTTAAGAAAATCTAATCGCCATTGTTGTTCATCAAAAAGGTTTTCTTTCTCAAAGGTGCCACCAAATGCATGTGGGCTATCAAGAAGAGCTCTTAAGCGAATATCTCGCAGCCGCACCCAATCATCACCATGCAATTCAACGCAAGTGATTGTTTTTGGCATTTGGCAATTATGCCCTACTTACTTCTTATATTTCTTAGGCACAATCTTGCTCGCATGAGCTTTGGCCTTAGCTAACAGTCTTTCTGCCCATGCAAACTCAACAGCTAGAACAAATAATCCCGCAATCACTAGGGGCATAGTGAATGGACCTGGAAGGACAATTAAAACCAAGCCAGCAAGAACTAGAAATGAACCAACAGAAAAAGCAATGATCTGCCTCAACCTCTTAGGCAAGAGCAACCATTTTTTCTTCACCTATCGTCCTCATCCTTGTGATCGGTAATGCGCCCAGGGTGGGCTTTCATTTCTGGATTCTGCTTACTCTTAAGCAAGCTAGCAATTGTTGAAATCAACAATATAGTAGCTATGACTGTAAGACTAACAGGTGTAGGAATCTTTGGAACGCTATCGAAGACTTCATGGGCGTAAGTCAGCATGAGCTTGATTCCAATAAAGATCAAGATGAAGGAAAGGCCTAGGGATAGGTAAATTAACTTATCGAGCAAGCCCTTTATGAGGAAATACAAAGCTCTTAGACCCAAAAGGGCAAAAGCGTTAGCTGTAAATACCAGGAAAGTTTGAGAGGTAACGCCAAATGTTGCTGGTATTGAATCCAGGGCAAAAAGGAGATCTGTTGACCCAATAGCGACAATTACCAAGAACATGGGGGTGGCAAAGCGCTTACCACTTATCTTTATGAACAATTTAGAGCCATGATATTCATTGACCATAGGCACGCGCTTTCTGATTGTGCGAACCATGAAATTATCATTCGGTTCTGGATCTTCATCCCAGTGCTTAAAGAGTCCAATTCCAGTCCAAATTAGGATTGCGCCAAATATTGCAAAGGTGAAGGAGAATGCTGAAATTGCAACAGCTCCGATGGAAATAAAGATTGCTCTCAATACAAGGGCCAACATCACACCGACGAGTAAGACTTTTTGGTGATGAATGCTAGGTACAGCAAATTGGGCCAAAATGATGACGAAGATAAATAAGTTATCAATCGAGAGAGAGTATTCAACTAAGTAGGCGGCGAAGAACTCTGTGCCGTAAGTGGACCCAAAGTAGGACCAGACCCAGAGGCCAAAACCAATTGAGATACTCACATAGAACAATGTTGTCGCAACTGCCTCTTTGAATTTAACATCATGGGCTTTACGGGTTGCGGTGAGTAGATCTACTAAAATTAGGGCAAGAATTAGCCCTATCGTTATTGACCAGATGAGTGTTGAAACCTGCACAAAATTCTCCCTTGATAGCCATGGATAAAGCATGGTCAAGGTCTCCCTAACCGAATAATCGGCCAGCGCCCCGGGTTTTTACACCGTAATGACGAGGTAGCTGTAGTGAGGTACTCCCCTTAAACACCTAAATCGTAAAGGCAATTCTACCCGACAGCAAATCAGTCTCTTATGAAGCCCACCTATGCACAACTACCTTATTCATCATAAGGTTCGGGGGTGAATAAAAACGTTGATGCAGATTTCATTGCCCTTCCACTAGCAGCAGTTAGTGATGCCGCCATTAGCACCGCAAAAGATGCCGGTGCATCCCATGTTGACGTGCGAATAGAGCGCACGCGCAATGGTTTGCTTTCACTGCGAGATGCTCGTCCTGAGACGCAAAGTGATGAGACTAATGCCGGTTTAGGCGTTCGCGTTATCGTCAATGGAGCTTGGGGCTTTGCTTCATCTCCTGAAATCTCTGTAGATGTTGCCAAGAAACTTGCATTAACTGCAGTTGCTATGGCTAAGACATCAAAGCCACTCTCGACAGAGTTAGTTTCACTTGTAACAGAGCCTGTGTATGCAAACCAAACTTGGGTATCTGAGTATGAAATCGATCCATTCTCAGTCTCTGACTCAGAAAAGAAAGATCGCCTAGCAGATTTAAGTAGTCGCCTACTCAAAAGTGCAAACGTTAATCACACATCTGCCCACACCATGTTTGTTAAAGAACAAAAGCACTACGCCGATTCATATGGCACTAGTACCACACAGCAACGCGTGCGCATTCAAACTCAGATTGAAGCAATCTCTATTGGCGATCATGGCTTTGAATCCATGCGCACCTTGGCACAACCTGCCGGTTTTGGCTGGGAGTGGATGGGTAACTCCCATTGGAAATGGGATGATGAAATTGCTGAACTTCCCTCTCTTTTGGCTGAAAAAGTTGCAGCACCTTCTGTTGAACCTGGTCGCTATGACTTGTTAGTTCATCCATCAAATCTTTGGTTAACTATTCACGAGTCGATTGGCCATGCAACTGAACTAGATAGAGCAATTGGTTATGAGGCCAACTATGCAGGAACATCTTTTGCCACACCTGATAAGTTAAATACGCTCCAATATGGCTCAAAGCTGATGAATGTCACTGGCGATCGCGCTACACCTCATGGCCTTAGCACCGTGGGCTTTGATGATGAAGGTGTTGCTGCCCAGCGCTGGGACATTATTAAAGATGGTGTTCTTGTTGGTTATCAGTTAGATCGTCGCATCGCTGCCCGTGTTAATCGCGATCGAAGCAACGGATGCGCCTTTGCAGATTCTCCCGCCCACGTGCCAATCCAGCGCATGCCTAACGTTTCTTTGCAACCAAATCCAAAAGGTCCAACTTATGAGGAAATGGTGGCGTCAATGGAAGATGGAATCATCATTAAGGGTGATAAGTCCTGGTCTATTGATATGCAGCGCTATAACTTCCAATTCACTGGTCAACAGTTCCACCGTGTTAAGAACGGCAAAATCGTTGGTCAACTAAAGGATGTTGCTTATCAAGCAACGACAACTGATTTCTGGGGCTCCATGAAGGTTGTTGGTGGACCTTCAACCTATGTTCTTGGCGGAGCCTTTAACTGCGGTAAAGCCCAACCAGGTCAGATTGCAGCGGTAAGTCATGGTTGCCCAGCGGCAATCTTCGACAAAGTAAACATTCTCAATACTGTTGCGGAGGCTGGAAAATGATTTCTGCTCAAGATCTAATTGAAAAGATTACATCGGCTGCAACATGTGATGACTGCATTGTTGTTGTGCGCGATAAGACGCAAGCCAACCTACGTTGGGCCGGCAGCACATTAACTACTAATGGTGTCATCCAAGAGCGCAGCGTTACAGTTATCGCCTTCGTTGCCGTTGATGGCGGCATGGCATCTGGTGGCGTATCTCGCACAGATGTCTCACTTTCAGATGTTCCAAAGCTTCTTGAAGAAGCAATTGCAGCAGCAAAGGCATCAGGTCCAGCCGATGATTACGCACCGCTTGCAACAAACGTCTCCATCGGTGATTGGTCAGGCGCTCACGTTCCAACAGGACCAGAAGTATTTTCAACTTTTGCTCCAGCCTTAGGCGATATGTTCTCTCGCTCAGTTGCCGACAAGATTGAATTATTCGGATATTCAGAACACACCAATGAAACAACCTGGGTTGGATCAAAGGGTGGGTTGCGCTTGCGCAAGGATTCACCAGTTGGTCGCGTTGAGATGACTGGAAAGTCTCATAATCGCTCACGCTCCACATGGGCTGGCGTTGAAACTCGCGACTTTAAAGATGTCTCTGTTGCAAATATCGATGCCCAAATTCGCCAACGTTTAACCTGGCAGGGCACAAAAGTAGAACTTCCAGCAGGTCGCTATGACACCATATTGCCTTCAGGCTCTGTTGCAGATCTCTTCACTTACATGATGTGGGTATCAACTGCTCGCGATGCTCATGAAGGTCAATCAGTATTTTCTAAAAAAGGTGGCGGAACTCGCATCGGTGAGAAACTTTCAAATGTTTCTCTGCAGTTCTTTACCGATCCTGATTTCAAGCAACT
>Ga0214919_10002502_pt1 | contig 28800 bp, 23 predicted proteins | sample LL1503_MetaG_FD_177994 | JGI IMG/M metagenome (GOLD analysis project Ga0214919, IMG submission 177994) | Freshwater microbial communities from Lake Lanier, Atlanta, Georgia, United States - LL-1503 | ecosystem: Environmental > Aquatic > Freshwater > Lake | place: USA: Georgia | collected... | reverse complement strand
ATTACGATTTAAATAATTCTCATGTACTGCCTGCACTTATTAGAAAATTTCACCATGCAAAAGAAAATAATTTACCCTTCGTTGAAATATGGGGTACAGGCTCACCTTTGCGCGAATTTTTAAATGCTGACGATTTATCAGACGCTTGTGTATTTTTAATGCGAAATTATAACGAACACAAACATGTAAATATAGGAACAGGGACTGATATTTCGATTAAAGACTTAGCTTTGTTAATTCAGAAAACAACTGGCTTCACTGGTGAATTAAAATACGACTTATCTAAACCTGATGGCACTCCCAGAAAACTATTAGACGTAAATTTACTTAACAATTTGGGATGGAAACACAAAATAAGTTTAGAAGAAGGGATTAAATTAGTTTACGAAGATTATATAAAAAATAAAAATGTAAAAACGTGGTAATCCATTGAAATTAAAACCCTTAATATTTTTTTTTGTTTTAATTATACATTCATTAAAGGCACAGTATTATAATTTGCCTAATGATTACTTTTTTTCGATTTTTACTGAAAAAAAATTAGCTGAAATAAATAATAATATTCACACAAATCTAAAACCATATATTCCGTTTTTTTCTAAAAAATATCTTTATGCAACAGATAGCCACTCCGTATATAAAAACAGCTCACTATCAAAATTTATTTTTTTAAATCATGCCATCAAAATAGAATCTCCAACTGAAAAATTTAAATTACAATTAGACCCCATTTTAAATCTTGAAATGGGAAAAGATTTTGCAGATTCTCTTAACAATAAAATATATACTAACACTCGAGGTTTTATAGGAAGTGGGCAAGTTGGCGATAAAGTATATTTCGAAAGTATGTTTGTAGAGAATCAATCTTTTTTTCCTAATTACATTAATTCAAACGCTAAATTAAATTTGGTAATTCCTGGGCAAGGAAGATGGAAATCATTTAGTGGCGGTGGCTATGACTATGCTTTTTCTTCTGGGTTTGTTTCAATTCAAGCAAGTAAAAATTTCAATATTCAATTTGGGCATGGTAAACATAAAATTGGTGCGGGTTATCGTTCTTTACTTTTAAGCGATAACTCATTTAATTATCCATATGCACGCTTTACACAACAATGGTTTAAAGGCAAAATTCAATACACTACTATTTATGCAGTGTTAATGAATTTAGTGCCAGCATCTTTAATTCAGTTGCCAAATACTGAAAGGTTATTTCAAAAAAAAGCGACTAGTTTTCATTACTTAAGTTTAAACATTACAAAATCTATTAATTTAGGTTTTTTTCAAGGCACTATGTGGCAAGTTGGTGATAAAAAAAATCAACAAAATTTAAGTTGGCAATATTTCAATCCTATTATTTATAGCAATTTAGCAGCTTATAATTTAAACCATACAAACAATGTTTTAATTGGTACTGATATAAAAATTAAACTTTCAAATAAATTAAATACATATGGTCAAATAATGTTGGATGATATTTCTGATACCAGTAAAATTGGAAAAAGTTGGGGCTATCAATTGGGGTTAAATTATTTTGATGCCTTAGGTATAAATAATTTATTTTTTCAAATTGAATATAATGCGGTAATGGGTTCAAGTTATAAGAGTCCGACCAATATCGTTTCTGATCAATCTTTTACTCATTATAATCAAACCCTTGCATTTGGTCCGGGAATAGGAACTGAATTAGTTGCATTAACTGATTATAGGTGGAAGCGTTTTTTTTTGAGCATGAAATATAACTATTTGATTAAAGAAATTGATTTAAAAACCAAATCAAATACAACTAATTTTAATGCTAAAATCGGCTATTTAATTAATCCAAGTTATAATTTAAGTTTTTCTATTGGCATAAACTATCACTCGCAAAATTTTTATAACTTTGGCGAGTTAAATAATCAAACTAATTATGTTTATTTTTCATTCAAAACCAATTTGTATAATCAATATTACGACTTTTAGATGCCTTTATTAATTTTAGTTTTCTTAACAGCTTTTATCATATCTGTTTATTCTACGCCTGCTCTTATTAAAGTTGCAATATTAAAACGATTAACAGACTCGCCAGGTGATAAACGTAAAATACATAGACGCTCAATTCCAAACATTGGTGGTATTGTTATTTATGCTTCTACAATTTTCTCTTTTTCATTATGGTTCTCAATTAATGCTGATGATTATTCCTTTCAAAATTTTAAAGAATTCAAACTGATTATTGCTTGTAGCTTAGTCTTATTTTTTGTTGGCGTTAAAGATGATATTATCGGTACCGCAGCTGTAAAAAAACTATTTGCTCACATTTTAGTTGCGTTAATTTTAGTTTTAATGGGGGATATTAGAATTTTGGGATTACATGGCATATTTGGCGTTTATGAAATTCCATATTGGGGCAGTGTATTCCTTTCTATTTTCACATACGTAGTTGTAGTTAATTCATTTAATCTAATTGACGGTATAGATGGATTAGCTGCAGGCGTTGGCTTTATTAGTAGTTTCGCTTTTGGAGTTTGGTTTGTTTTTAGTAATGAATTTCAATACGCTTCTTTATCTTTTGCATTAGCTGGCGCATTACTTGGATTTTTAATTTTTAATTTTTCACCGGCTAAAATTTTTATGGGTGATTCGGGTTCGATTATTCTTGGAATGTTTATTTGCATATTATCAATAAAATTAATTGAATATCCGATTAATAATTTAACCCCATTTTGGCAAAAAATCAGTAAGCCGGTTTTTGTAATTTCTATTATATCCTATCCTTTATTAGATACATTTAGAGTAGTATTCATAAGAACATTAAGTGGGCAATCGCCTTTTTTAGCTGATAAAAATCATATTCATCACAAATTAATTGAATGTAATTATAGTCATACTAAAATCACCCTAATTATTTATACTTTTTCTTTAATAACTATATGTAGTTCGCTTATTACTTTCTTTGTTGACTCACCCACACTCAGTTTTTTTGCAGTGATAGGAGTGTGTATATTTTTCTTATTATTTGTTTTAGTTAAAAATAAAAAGCACTCCATAAAACTTATTAAGTAGTTCATATAATTTTAACACAAATTTCTAGACCATATTATTTTTTATTAATAATTAAAAAAGATTAGCTCGAATAATAAATTAAATCATTGTTAAATAAATGACCAGGCCATTTTATATTTTATTACTGCTCACACAAACATTTATTACAAAATCTCAGGCACCATGGGATTTACAACAATGTATTAACTATGCTATAAATCATAACATCAGCCTTAAACAATCGGCCTTAAACAACGAAATAAATAAAAATAACACAAATCAAATTAAAGCATCTTTACTTCCTACTATTAATTTAGCGGGTTCGCATGTTTACAATTTTGGCCAAACTATCGACAGATTTACCAACACATTCGCAAACACACAGGTGTTATCTCAAAACTTATATGTTAGTAGTAATGTTATTTTATGGAGTGGTTTAAGTCAAATAAATAACATTAAGGCGAACGAGTATAGTTATCTCAGTGGGATAGAAACCCTTAAACAGCAGCAAAATGATTTATCATTAAATGTGGCAAACGCTTATATAGGAGTTATTTTTTCAGAAGAAATTTTAAAAATATCTCAAAATCAATTTAATATTTCAAAAGAACAGCTAGACCGCACTCAAAAACTAGTTAATTCGGGCGTTATAGCAAAAAGTGTAGAATTTGATATTAAAGCGCAATTAGCAAATGAGCTTTTAAATGTAACTAATTCTGAGAATAATCTTAATCTGAGTCTCCTAAATCTTAAGCAGCTAATGAACTTTGATAGTGTGACTAACTTTACAATTGCTCACCCAGATTTTAATATAGAGGCAGCTGTGATATTAGAAAATAATACCTTAACCATTTACGAAACTAGTTTAAAAAATCAGCCCATTATTAAAAGTGGGGCTTATGCTCTTTTGAGCGCAGAAAAATTGTTAGCCGCAAGCCGAGGCAAACAAAGCCCTACCCTTAGTTTTAATGCCAGTATGGGAACAGGATCATCTGGTTTAGCAAAAAACATAATCGGATATAGAACTTCAGGCTATCAAATTACCGGAATTACAAATAAAGGCGATAGCGTTTATGCCCCACTAACCGAATTAATTAGTCAAAAAAAATCTTTTGCCGATCAGTTTATAGATAATGTAAACAAAAGTATCGGCTTTACTTTATCTATCCCAATTTTTAATGGACTTCAAACAAGCACTGCCATTAAAAATGCAAAATTAAATACGTATAATTCAAAATTAGCGCAAGACTTAACAAAACAAAATTTATTTAAAAACATTGTACAAGCTCAAGCCAATGTTAAAGCGGCTTTAAATAAATACAATGCGAGTTTATTGAGTTTAGATGCTGCAACTGAATCTTTTAAATATGCACAACAAAAATTTAATGCGGGAGTAATAAGTTCTTTCGATTTTAGTACTTCTAAAAATCGATTATTTGCTGCAGAAAGTAATTTGCTTCAAGCTAAATACGATTATGTTTTTAAGATAAAAGTTATCGATTATTACAAAGGTAATCCATTAACATTTTAATTGTTTCGTTTTACTCATTGTTACGACTAACTAATTATGAAATTAGCTTTTATAAATTTTTGTTAATTAAGTTCGCTGAGTAAAGTATAATTAAACAATTTTTATATTGCCTAATGTCGTTTATATAAATACTTTTTGATTAAAGCTTCTGAAATTAAGATTTTACTTTGAAATAATTAAAATTCAAATTTATATCCAACTCCCTTTACGGTTTTAAAATATTCGTCGCCAAGTTTTTCTCTTAATTTACGAATGTGAACATCAATAGTTCTGTCGCCAACAACTACATCGCCGCCCCAAACTTGATCTAAAATAAATTCTCGAGTAAATACTTTTCCAGGTTTACTGCACAATAATGAAAATAATTTGAATTCTTTTTTTGGTAATGATAACTCTATATCGCCTTTGTAAACTGAATGTTTCTCCTTATCGATTCTTAAATCACCGTAACTCATATTTGAGTCGATAACATTGGCGGCTTGTAATCTTCTTAATAAAGCTTTTATTCTGCTTATAAATACTCTTGGCTTAATTGGCTTTGTAATATAATCATCTGCTCCCACTTCAAAGCCTGCTATTTGAGTGTAATCTTCGTTTCGAGCAGTTAAAAATGCTATCAACACTTCTTGAAGGCCTTTTTGTTCTCTAATTTCTCTACAAGTTTCAATGCCATCCATGTCGGGCATCATCACATCTAAGACAATTAAATGAGGTAATTCTTTTTTTGCAATTTCAACTGCATCCTTACCATTATTTGCAGTTAATATTTCGTAACCCTCTTTTTTTAAGTTATATCCTAAAAACTCAACAATATCTGGCTCATCATCTACCAAAAGTATTTTAAAAACAGAGTTGCTCATAACTAAATTTACAAAGCAAAGGTATGTAAACAAACTTTGTGCTAAAGTTAACTTATTATTAAGTTATTTACTAAAAATGATGATTTTATTAAAGTTTTGATAACATCAAATTTAAATACTAGTAATTATAGTTTGTTTGTTTTGCACTTAAAATATAAACAGATGCGATTACATTTAATATTATTGCTATTGATAATTGGAAGCTTTATAAAAGCCCAAACGGGTAGGCTTTCTGGTACAGTATTAGATGCAAAAACAGGAGAAACTTTGCCTGGAGCAACAGTTTTAATAGAGGGAACAACCAAAGGTTCATCTGTTGATTTTGACGGAAAATTTGTTTTGAACAATGTGCCAATTGGGAAAGTAAACGTTGTGATTAGCTATATTTCATATTCTACAAAAAAAATTACCGATATTTTAATTAATGATAAAGAGCCTGTTGATATTAATGTATTGTTAGAAGCTTCTACAAATAACGATTTACAAGAAATAGAAGTGGTTGTTACATTAAACAAAGAAAATAATACAGCCTTAGTGTTGCAACAAAAAAATAACGCAAGCGTTAGCGATGGTATTAGTGCAGAAACCATCAAAAAAACACCAGATAGAAATAGTAGCGATGTGTTAAAAAGAGTTAGCGGTGTAACTATTCAAGACGATAAGTTTGTGATCATTAGAGGATTAAACGAACGCTATAACGCTTCATATCTAAATAACTCTCCATTACCAAGCACCGAGCCCGACAGAAAAGCTTTTGCTTTTGATTTGTTTCCGGCTAATATGTTAGATAATATTATCGTAATTAAAACGGCCACTCCAGATATGCCATCTGAGTTTGCAGGAGGCATCGTTCAGGTTAATACAAAAAGTATTCCCGAAAAAAACTTTGTTTCTTTTAGTGCAGGAGCTGGTTATAATACCATAACAACTGGCAAATCAAAAACAATTTACGAAGGAGGAAAATACGACATTATCGGATTTGATGATGGTTCAAGAGATTTATCAAAAGATGTGCCAGATCTTAAAGATAAAAATTTATGGGCTCCTACTCCAGAACAGGCTAAGGTTGCAAAGTTTTTTAAGAATGATTGGGCCTATAGTCAATCTAAATTTGCACCTAATACAAGTGCGCAATTTGCATTGGGATATAATTTTAAACGCAAAGAAAAAGATTTTATAGGATTAATTTTTAGCTTAGGCTATTACAATGTTCAAAATTTATATAATATAAAACGTACCGAATATGAAGAATTAAGCGTTAGTGGAGAGAATAAAGTAAAGAAACCAATAGACCAAGAATATATAAATCAAGTTAATCAAACACAAACGTCAACCGGATCGCTTTTAAATATTGCAATTAAATTAAATGAAAATAATTCTATTAGTCTAAAAAATTTAGTAAGTGGCTCTGCTGATAATAAATTTATTACTTCTAATGGAACTAATAATTACAACGAGCAAAACGTTATATTGGATAGAATTAATACACGCTTTTTTTCTGCTAATCAAATAATATCTTCTCAACTCAATTCAGATCATTTTATTCCAAAACAAAAAATTAAAATACAATTTAATACAGGCCTTAGTTCTGTAAAAAGAACAGTGCCAAATTTAAGATTTACAGCCTATGGTAAATTCACAAATTTAAAAGAGTTTGACCCTTCCGAAGGGCCCAATTTAAAAGATACTGTGTATAGGGCATATGTTTCTAATTCATCATCAACTGGTCCAGATTATGCTGGGTTTAGAGTGTATTCAAGATTAGACGAAAATTTAGCTAGTTCTAAAGTAGATGCTTCTCGTTTATTTAAAATAAATGAAAATTTAAAAATTGATGTTAAAGTAGGAGCCTTTTACCAATTCAGAACAAGGCAATATAATTTGAGACGCTTTGGTTTATCACAATATAATTCGTTTCAAGGCCAGCCTGTTTTTTTTGATGATAGTTTAATGTATGTTAAAGAAGCTGAAATATTTTCTACTGAAAATATGGGCGTCTTATCTAATGGAAAAGGCGGATTTAAAGCTATAGAAGACACAAAAACAGATGATAATTATGCTGCTACTTCAAAACTTTTTGCAGCCTATTCAATGGGAGAAATTAAATTATCTGAAAAACTTAGAATAATAACCGGATTAAGATACGAAAACTACACACAAAAATTAACTGTAAATTATGTTTCTTTCGATTCAATATATGTACAAAACACAATTGCTGATCTGCTTCCTTCTGTTAATACAATATATAATATTAACGATAAACTAGCGATAAGATTAGCATACTATAAAACTTTAAATAGACCTGAATTTAGAGAGTTAGCCGGCGCCAATTGGTATGACCCTGAAACACGTTTATCAAATGCAGGAAATCCAAATTTAGTTCGTTCAGAAATTAAAAACTACGATGCACGTTTTGAAATTTATCCAGGACGAGGGCAACTATTTACAACGTCTGGTTTTTATAAATACTTTGATAAGCCAATTGAAAGATATATGCTAGCAGGAAATTCAATTCAAGTTTATTATAAAAATGCAAATTTTGCAAAGGTTTTCGGGGCCGAAATGGAATATAGAATTAATTTAGGGTCTATTTTAAAAAAGGATTCGATTAAATTTTTAAGTAATTTAAATTTATTTTCTAATTTATCTTTAATTAATTCCGAAGTAAATGTAAAAGGAATTGATAATGGCGTGCCAGATACAAGACAAATGCAAGGTCAAGCTCCATACATCATTAATGCTGGGATTTCATACGTTGATAACAAAAATAATTTTAGCTCAACAATTATGCTAAATAGAGTTGGTCACCGTTTGTATATTGTTGGAAGTAATATTATTCCTAACAGATGGGAAAATCCAAGATCTATTATTGATTTGCAGTTTACTAAATCTTTTTATAAAAATAAATTAGATATAAGATTTAACATTAGAGATTTATTACACCAAGATTTAATTTATTATTACAAGGGTACTAGTAGGGCAAACAACGCCTTTGATTCAAAAGTAGATTACGTAAATTTTGAAAGAAATTTTGGGAGCTCTTATTCTTTTGTTATTAGTTACAAGTTTTAACCTTGGTAATATTTGAATAAAGATTTTATAAATTTTATTTGTTTATTATTTAACGTTTAAAATAAGTCATCAACTTAAATTTGACAAAATTTTAAACTTAAAAAAATGAAAAAACTTTTATTAGCATCACTGTTTGCTGTATTTATTAATACAGCATTCGCTCAAGCACCATTTTTTACTCAAACATGTTACCGCGGGGCATTTGCTCCATCTCCTACTCCAATGTGGACGGACAATTGGACTTCTTGGGATCCACAAAATAATGTTTATCCTGCGCCAACAGTTACTGTTAGTTCAAACATTTTATCAAGTACGACTTGGTCGGTTGGGCAAACTATTTTACTTACAGCCCCTATTTATGTTAAAAATAATTCAGTGTTAACCATTCAGCCAGGTGTAGTTATTCGTGGGCAAAAAAACACGCTAGCAACCTTAATTATTACTAAAGGCTCTCAATTAGTTGCTAATGGAACACCTACTGCTCCCATAGTTTTTACTTCTGATCAAGCTGTAGGATTAAGAGGTTTAGGAGATTGGGGTGGAATTATTTTATTAGGAAATGCAATTAACAATAATGCTAATGGTATTGGAAATATTGAAGGCCTTCCTGTTTCTGCAGATACAGAATATGGTGGAACTAATGATAATGATAACTCTGGTTCGATGCAATTTGTTCGAATAGAATATTGTGGTATTGTTTATCAGCCAAATCAAGAAATTAATGGCTTAACATTAGGCGCAGTTGGTCGTGCAACAATGTTAGATAATATTCAAGTTTCTTTTTGTAATGACGATGCGTTTGAATGGTTTGCAGGAACTGTAAACGCAAAGCATTTAGTTTCATATCGTAATTTAGATGATGATTTTGATACTGATTTTGGCTTTAGTGGTAGTGTTCAATTTTGTTTAGCTGTTCGCGATCCTCAAATAGCTGATAATCCAGCAGTTTCTACTTCTGAATTTTTCGAATCAGATAATAATCCAACCGGTTCTGCTGCAACACCTTTAACTTCGGGTATATTTTCAAATGCTACCTGTATTGGTGCATTAAGAGGGGCTCCAACTTCATCTTTAATTGCTTCTGGTCATAGAAATCGCGTTCGTATTCGTAGAAATTCAGCATTAAGAATTTATAATTCTATTTTTACTGATCAAGCTACTCGTGGATTATTTATTGATGGTTCGGCTTCAGAAACCAACGCATTAAATGGTTCTTTAAAATTTAAAAATAATATTTTAGCAGGTTACGCTCAGCGTGCAACCGAAAGCGGAACTTTTGGAATTATTGTTTCTAATACATTTGTAACTGCAAATGCTAACGATACTCTATTGTCTAGTTCAGGAATATTAACTACAGCCTATAATTATACAGCTCCAGACTACCGTCCTTCTGCCGGTTCAATTGCACTTGCTGGTGCAAGTTTTACTGATGCTATTTTAACACCAGTAACAGCTACAAATAATCCAATGCCAATGTTAAACGTTAATAGTGGAACTATTTGTGTAGGCCAATCATTTACAATTAATCCAACTGGAATTAATACATTTACTATACAAGGTGGAAACGCAATAGTGAGCCCATCTATAAATGCTACATATACGGTTGTAGGAACAAATACAATAACAGGATGTTCGTCAAGCGTAACAAGTAGCTTAGTGGTTAATCCAAATCCAACTATAACAGTAAATAGTGGGGTAATTTGTGCAGGACAAACCTTTACAATTAATCCAAATGGAGCAAATACCTATACCATACAAGGGGGTAACGCGGTGGTAAGCCCTTCCATTAACTCAAGCTATTCAGTAACAGGTACTAATACAGCAGGCTGCATCTCACAAGTTTTTGCAACATCTAACTTAACGGTTAATCCTAATCCAATAATTACTGTAAATAATGGCGCAATTTGTGCAGGACAATCCTTTACAATTAATCCAAATGGAGCAAATACCTATACCATACAAGGGGGCAACGCGGTGGTTACTCCATCTAGCAATTCTTCTTATACAGTAATTGGAACAAATACCGTAACAGGATGTCGCTCACAAACATTTGCAACAAGTAATTTAACGGTAAATGCTTTGCCAGCACTAACATCATCACCCTCAATACTTTTGAGTGCATGCCAGGGATCAACTGGAGCAATTACAGGTATTGTAATACCAGGAGTAAATACTTACACTTGGACAAGTGGAGCAAACATTATAGGTAATTCTGTTAATTTAAATAATCAACCCGCTGGATCTTATTTATTAATTGCAAGTAATTCTAACGGCTGTGTGAATTTTTTTGGCCCATATAGCATTTTTAATCCTAATGCACCTTCGGCTCCAACTGCAAGTGCTTCGGCTAACAGTTTATGCGTTGGACAACCTATTTCTTTATTTGCTTCATCAAGCCCTTCAACCACGTTTAACTGGACTGGCCCTAATTTTAATAGCTCAACACAAAATCCAATTATTCCTATTTCTACAAATACAATGTCGGGTGTATATTCAGTGTATGCTACAATTTTAGGTTGCAGTGGACCTGCTACTAATCTAACAATAACTGTAAATGCAAATCCGATTATTACTGTAAACAATGGTACTATTTGTGCAGGCCAATCATTTACAATTAATCCAATAGGAGCTAATACATATACTATTCAAGGAGGTAACCCTGTGGTAAGCCCACCAAGCAATGCCGTTTATACAGTAGTTGGAACAAACACTGCAGGATGTGTATCTCAAGCTTTTACAACATGTAGTTTAGTTGTTAATCCTAATCCAACCATTACTGTAAATAGTGGAGTTATTTGTTCAGGTGAATCATTTACAATTAATCCAACTGGTGCTAATACATATACCATACAAGGTGGAAATGCCGTTGTTAGTCCAACTGCAACTACTTCTTATACTGTATCAGGTACAAGCACTTCAGGATGTAAATCACAATCTTTTGCTACAAGTAATTTATCGGTTAATATTTGTTTAGGCATAGAAAAAAATAATGAGAACTTATTAAACATTTTAATTTATCCTAATCCTACATCTGATAATACTAATTTAATTATTGATACTTATAACTTAGAATCATTAAATGTGAACGTTTATGATGTTACAGGTAAATTAGTAATGAGCCCGATACAAAATCAAAGCTTATTGATTGGTGAGAATAAATTCACAATCAACACTAAGGATTTGAATAATGGAATGTACTTTGTCATATTAACTACAAATAAAGGCAACGAAACCGTTAAACTAATAATTAACAAGTAATTTATTTATTAAGATTAACAACAATTTACTTCACCAAATTTAACTTGGTAACATTTAAGTAACGTTTAAATAAAATTTATTTAAACGTTACTTAATCTTTTAGATAAGTTGATAAAATAAATTTGTAAAAATTATTAACTAACAAAAGAAAAATGAAAAAAATTTTATTTACAACACTATCTGCAGTTTTTTTTAATACTGCATTTGCACAGGCTCCAATGCCTTTTAAAATTAACAAAACATGTTATCGCGGTGCATTTGCTCCAGCTCCTACTCCAATGTGGACGGACAATTGGACTTCTTGGGATCCACAAAATAATGTTTATCCTGCGCCAACAGTTACTGTTAGTTCAAACATTTTATCAAGTACGACTTGGTCGGTTGGGCAAACTATTTTACTTACAGCCCCTATTTATGTTAAAAATAATTCAGTGTTAACCATTCAGCCAGGTGTAGTTATTCGTGGGCAAAAAAACACGCTAGCAACCTTAATTATTACTAAAGGCTCTCAATTAGTTGCTAATGGAACACCTACTGCTCCCATAGTTTTTACTTCTGATCAAGCTGTAGGATTAAGAGGTTTAGGAGATTGGGGTGGAATTATTTTATTAGGAAATGCAATTAACAATAATGCTAATGGTATTGGAAATATTGAAGGCCTTCCTGTTTCTGCAGATACAGAATATGGTGGAACTAATGATAATGATAACTCTGGTTCGATGCAATTTGTTCGAATAGAATATTGTGGTATTGTTTATCAGCCAAATCAAGAAATTAATGGCTTAACATTAGGCGCAGTTGGTCGTGCAACAATGTTAGATAATATTCAAGTTTCTTTTTGTAATGACGATGCGTTTGAATGGTTTGCAGGAACTGTAAACGCAAAGCATTTAGTTTCATATCGTAATTTAGATGATGATTTTGATACTGATTTTGGCTTTAGTGGTAGTGTTCAATTTTGTTTAGCTGTTCGCGATCCTCAAATAGCTGATAATCCAGCAGTTTCTACTTCTGAATTTTTCGAATCAGATAATAATCCAACCGGTTCTGCTGCAACACCTTTAACTTCGGGTATATTTTCAAATGCTACCTGTATTGGTGCATTAAGAGGGGCTCCAACTTCATCTTTAATTGCTTCTGGTCATAGAAATCGCGTTCGTATTCGTAGAAATTCAGCATTAAGAATTTATAATTCTATTTTTACTGATCAAGCTACTCGTGGATTATTTATTGATGGTTCGGCTTCAGAAACCAACGCATTAAATGGTTCTTTAAAATTTAAAAATAATATTTTAGCAGGTTACGCTCAGCGTGCAACCGAAAGCGGAACTTTTGGAATTATTGTTTCTAATACATTTGTAACTGCAAATGCTAACGATACTCTATTGTCTAGTTCAGGAATATTAACTACAGCCTATAATTATACAGCTCCAGACTACCGTCCTTCTGCCGGTTCAATTGCACTTGCTGGTGCAAGTTTTACTGATGCTATTTTAACACCAGTAACAGCCTCTGTTAATACAACTATTAATGCAACTGTGCCTTCTTCATTTTGTATTGGTGAGTTTACATTAATTGGTCAGCCAGCTATTTTCGTTCCAACAACATCAATTAGTCCTGAATTTTGTTCTTTGACTTGGAGCGCTTCTCCTGGTGTAACAATATCAAATACATCAATTCCAAATCCTTCGTTTACAATTTCAACAGTTGGAACATTTTCGGTTTATTTAAATGTTAATTTCCCTGAAGGTGGTGTTTCAAGTATAATGAAAACGATTACAACAACTACTTGTACTAACGTTTCTATTAATGATTATAAAAACAAAATTGGCTCTGTGGCTTTATATCCAAATCCTACAGCTGATAATACAACTTTAATTATTGATAATTACAATGTAGAATCAATAAATGTATTGGTTTATGATATTACTGGTAAATTGGTAATGAGTCCTATTCAAAATCAATCTTTATTAGTTGGTAAAAATAAATTCACCATCAATACAAGCGATTTAAATAACGGGATTTACTTTGTAACATTAATTACAAATAAAGGTAAAGAAACTGTTAAACTCATAGTAAATAAGTAATATTTAATTTTAAAATTTAAACGCCCGCTTTTTAAGCGGGCGTTTTATTTATTTATGACGCAAAGAAAAATAACTTACGCTTTATCTCAAATTAAAGTTTGTAAAGAAAATGGTTTTTTTATAGAAGCATTTATAAAAAGCTATCATTTAAACATTGAGTTAATGAAGTTTATTTTATCAAAATCTAAGCCTAAATACGAATTTAGTGGTAAAAAAGTTAAAATTATTTTAAATGATTTTTTAAATGAAATTTCTAACGATCAAAATCTTAAATCTATTATAAATAAAAAAAATCTTAAAATTGTTAAACCCTGGCTAATCAAAGTTGACGCCTATTTTAAAGATTTAAAACTAGGGGCATCAATAAATACAAAGCCATTATTATCTGAAAACGAAAAGGTTTTTGGAATATTAAACATCTCAATAACAAAATTATTTATTAAGTCAAAAAAATAACCTGCCGTGTTTTATAAAAATTAATCGCCTTTATAAACATAAACAATAATAACATTAAAAAATAAATTAACATTAGATTATCTAAGTCTTAAACTAAAAAATTGATCGTTGAAAATTAACACGGACCTGAGTATACATTCGATAGTTTTTGTAGATAATTCTATCAATCAAATTTTTAAGACAATTAATCATCTTAAAACAAAATACGAAAACACTGATGTTTTTGTTCAAGAAAAATTATTTTTAGAATTTTTTGAAAAAAACTCTGCCGATATTATTTTTATAAATTTGGATTTAAAGCCAAATGATGCTTTAATTGTTTTAAAAGACATTAAACAAATTAATAAGGAGCCTAATCCATACGTTATCATTTATACCGAAAACAATGATGATTTTGTTCAAGAACTAGCATTTAATTCAGGGGCTGATTTTTTTATTAATTTTCATCAAAAACCATTAGTAATGGAGTTGTTTATTAAAAACATATTAAAACGTAAGCTTAACACTAAAATAGATATAAAAAAAAGAATTTATATTGATTTTGAAAGTTATTTAATCTTCAATCAAGGCAAACCATTTCAACTTCCCCGCAAAGAATTTATGTTATTTGAACTACTTTATAATAATTCAGATAAATATTTTAGTAAAGTTGATTTAGCCAAAATAATTTGGGCCGACGAAAGCATAGCCTTAAAAAGAACCATCGATGTTCATGTCTATAATATCCGTCAATTTTTTGGTAAAAATATTATTCTATCTAAAAAAGGGATAGGATATAGTTTAAATAAAAAACTAATTGAATAATTAGTTATTTTTTATCTTAAGGTAAACACGTATAATTTCTTTTAAGTATAAGTAGCTTATTAGCGGAAACACCAAAACAACTAATTTATTAAAATTATAAGCCTCTGAAAATTCTAAATGAATTAAATGATGGACAGCACGAGTAATGCCACAACCATAACAAGTTTTATTAAATAGAATTACAGATAAACAAACAGTACGTCCAGTATCAAAAAAATCAGCGGGTAGTACTAATAAAACCATAGGAATTAATAGCAACCCGCTGAAATAAAATTTGTATTTACTACTTATTATTTTTTTTAAAATATTCAATTTTAAAGTTTACCATTTTCCGGTTGCTATTTTTATCAAATCAATTAGCCAGCCAATCCCGCATAAGCCACCTGTCAGTAAATATAAAATTCCCATTCCAATATCTCCTTTCATAAATCTATGAACACCTAAACCTCCAAGAAAGAAACAAATTAGAAAAGTTGTAATATCAAAATCTCCACCAGAGGTTGAAGAATTATTATTTAAATTAGAATTATATTTTGCAGCCTTATAATTATAAACTTTTGCAGCAGGTGCATATAAGCTTGTTTTAATTGTGTTTTTAGTTAATAATTTAATGCTTTTTGAGGTAATTTTATTTATTTGTTTAGCAGCAGATGCAGTTAAAACAAATTGGTTTGTGTTTGCAATTACTTCATTTTTGTTTTGCTCCAAAATAGTTTTTACATCTATTGGAGTAATTTTGTTAGTTGACTTATTGCTAGCAATTTTTTTTGCTTCAACTTGTTTAGCGTTCGATTTCCAATCGATGTTATAACCTGATAGGTAAACGCGTTTTTGAATTGAACATGAACTTATTAGAATAACTGATAAGCCGAATAGAACTAATTTTTTCATAAAAATTTTTTAATTGGTTAAGTTGCAAAGTTAAAAAAGTTTAAAAAAAAATAAAATTGAACGACGAAAAGATATTAACATTTTTTTCATTTTTACAGATTTTCAATGATAAAAAATGTGTTAATTCGTATTATTATTTTTTAACTAATGTTCTTATAAATAAAGTTTTTAATCATCGCAATAAGTTTTTAAATTTATAACAATTATTTTTTTATTTAGATGTATGATTATTAAACGCTTAACTTTTTTTTGCTGTTGTTTTTTTATTTTAAGTTATTTTAAAGCTCAAACCGAAAAAGATGGTTTAGTTAAATGGTTAAGCATTAAAGAAGCTCAACAAAAGAATAAAGAAGTTCAAAAACCTTTTATTATTGATATTTATACCGATTGGTGCGGCTGGTGTAAACACATGATGAAAACAACCTATTCTAATGCAGGAATAGCAAATTATATTAATTCTAATTTTTATCCTGTAAAGTTTGATGCTGAAACAAAAGACACCATTGAATATAACGGCAAGATTTATAAACCTACTTCTAAAGAACCAAAAACACCTCATGAATTGGCAATCAAATTTTTAGGAACTAGTTTAAGCTACCCTTCTACTATGTTTGTGACTAATAATTTTGAGTATAATTTATTAAGTCAAGGATTTATTGAAGATAAAAAAATTGAACCTTTATTAATTTTTATGGTCGAGAATGCCTGGCGAAATTCAGTTTATGATGAATTTAGTAAACATTTTAACCGAACTTTTATTGATACTAATTATGTTAAAACTCCAGTAAAAATATACTCAGTTTCTGAACTTGAAAAGCTTCAAAAGAAAAAACCAAAAAAAGTATTAGTAAATATTAATGCAGATTTTTGTAATACAGGCAGAGTAATGACACAAACGACTTTTGTTGACACTTTAATTGCTTCTTATATTAATAAATATTTTTATTTAGTAAACATTAACGCAGCGTCAAATGATACGATTATTTTTAAAAACGAAAAATATTTTAAAGTGCTTACAAATAATTTTCCATTACACAGTTTAGCATTAAAATTTTCTAATAATAAACTTAGTTTACCTACTTTGTGTTTATTAGATGAAAACTTAAATACAATCGATGCTTTAAACTTTTATCAATCGCCTGAAAGAATTAAGCCCATACTAGCCTATATAGGAAGCAACAGCTATAAAACAAAAACTTTTAATGATTTTATGCAAGAATATACAAAACCAAAAAACAATTCAACTAAAAAGTGAGTCCTTCAAACATTCATCATTTAAATTCGGCACTTATGGTAATCTCATGCCTAGTTGCTTTTTTTATACCTTTCGAATTATTTTTATTTTCATATGCTATTTTAGGCCCCTTGCATTATTTAACGGAAATTGGTTGGCTACATAAAAAAAATTATTTCACCAAAGGGAAAAATGATTTTATATTTTTGATTATAGGCTGTGTTTTAATTGTTTATTGGAATTATTTTCCAATTAAAAACTATACCAGAACAGCTGATGTTTTATTGTTTTGTTTGTTTTTAAGCTTTGTGTTTGTTTTTATTAAAGATTGGCTTTATCGTTGGATTTTAACACTGTTATCTGTAATTATAATTGGCGTATTAAATAATTCGCCCCAATATTTTACTTGGTTTGGAATTTTTTTACCAACTATTATTCATGTTTTTATTTTTACCTGGATCTTTATGCTTTATGGCGTAATTAAAGAAAAATCCATTCCTGGCTTAATTTCAATAGCTGTTTTAATTTTATGTACAGTTTTGTTGTTTATTATTCAGCCAACAAACCTAATTTATAAGGTTAGTGAGTATATCATGAAAAGTTATGGTGGCTTTAGTGAATTAAATTTTAGATTAATTAATTTTTTAAATTTATCTGAATTAACTGAAGTTAAACAAATATTTACTACTCAAGTTGGTTTTGTAATTATGAGATTTATCGCCTTTGCCTACACCTATCATTATTTAAACTGGTTTTCAAAAACATCGGTTATTAAGTGGCATCTGGTTCCTAAAAAAACTTTATTTATAACTTTAATTATTTGGCTTCTTTCTATTTCGATCTATTTTTACGACTACACTATAGGCCTGCAGGTTCTTTTGTTTTTAAGTTTTTTACATGTGTTTTTAGAGTTTCCTTTAAATGTAATGTCTTTTACAGGAATAGGAAAAGAACTGTCGGCCTTTAACATCAAAAAAACAAAATAAATTTAATTAGTTTATTTAACAATTTTCGTATTTAATTTTATTGATTGTACTATTAAGCTTTACTTTTTGTTATTTTAAAAACGTATTTTTGTTACAATGCGTTTTGTTTTTTATATACTTTGTCTTTTTTGTTTTTTCCAATTTATTACTGCTAATTATGGCTTCGCAAATCATGTTTCAAAAACTAAAGGCATAAAATTTGATTTAAAAAATGAAGATCCAAAACTTTGTAAAAATGTAATCGGAATCATAAACCCACATACTAATTTAAACGAAAATTATATTTTCGATCAATCTATTTATCAATTAAAGGTGCAAGAATTGCCTCAAGTTAAATTTTGGCGCAGCATCATGAATTTAAGTCAAGATACAGCAATTTTAAATTTTCATAACACTAGAGAGCTAATTCAAAAAATAGCAATTTTAGATTGGGAATCTAAATCTGATTCATTAAAAAAACATTTTAAAGATAGTATCAGGTTTAGCAAAAACCTTGATACCAACAGTAGAATTTTAATCACCTGTGGGAAAAGATTTTTTTATGATTTTGAAAAAACTTCCAAAAATTTTCATCAAGGAATTAATTGTTTTGTTTCAAACGGAGTTAATCCCTGGTATGCTCAAGCTATTTTACTCATCGAAAGCCCAAATAAATTACAAAAATCTTCAGCCGGTGCTTACGGTTCTTTTCAACTGATGAAGGGTGTTGCAAGGAAGTTTGGATTAAAAGTAAATAAAACAATTGACGAAAGAGCTGATTTTGAAAAAAGTGCTTTTGCTGCAAGTAGTCTTATTAAAAACATATGCATTCCTAATGCTATTAAAATATTAGATTCTCTTCAAATACAAAATTATGATCATGAAGAATTATGGTTTAAATTATTGGTTATGCATGTTTATCATGCCGGAGCTTATAATGTTGAAAAAGCACTTTTTACTTTTAATCCCAAACAAGGTAATATGGACTTAATTTATAATTTATGGAAAGCACAAACTAATCGTTTTAAAAGCGCTTCTCAAAATTATTCTCAACTAATATTAGCCGCCATGTTAGAAATGAATGACCGCAGAAATTTATTAAAAAATATCCATTAACTTAATAAGCTATAGTGCTATTTTATTTAGCCCCTTTAATACTATGATAAACCTACCTCAACGCCCAAGACGAAATAGAAAAAATCAAGCCATCAGAAATCTAGTTCAAGAAAATGAAGTAAAAGTGAGCGATCTAATTTTGCCTCTATTTTTAATTGATGGGAAAAATAAAAAAACTCAAATAAATTCAATGCCCGGAATTTATAGATTAAGTAAAGATTTAATGCTAAAAGAAATAGAAACCTGCTTAAAATTAGGCATTACCACTTTCGATATTTTTCCAAATATTAATGAGCAATTAAAAGATAAAAAAGCAAGCGAATCACTCAACAAAAAAGGCCTTTATTTATCAAGTTTAAAAGAAATAAAAAAACAATTTCCTGAAGCAGTTATCATGACAGATGTTGCCATGGACCCCTATAGTAGCGATGGGCACGATGGCTTGGTAAAAAATGGTGAAGTTTTAAATGACGAGACTTTATCTATTTTATCAAAAATGGCATTAGCTCAAGCCGAAGCAGGAGCAGATATTATTGGGCCTAGTGATATGATGGACGGCAGAGTTGGTGTTATAAGAAATGCTTTGGATAAACATGGCTATTCAAATGTTTCTATTATGAGCTATACCGCAAAATATGCTAGCGCTTTTTATGGTCCTTTTAGAGAGGCCTTACAAAGCACTCCAAAATTTGGAGATAAAAAAACATATCAAATGAATCCGGCAAATACTCAAGAAGCTCTTATTGAAGCAGATTTAGATGTGATTGAAGGCGCAGATTTTTTAATGGTAAAACCTGCTTTGAGTTATTTGGATATAATAAAATTACTAAAAGAAAATTTTAGTTTGCCTATTGCCGCTTATAATGTGAGTGGCGAATACTCAATGGTTAAAGCCGCTGCCGCAAAAGGTTGGATTGATGGAGACAAAATAAGAGACGAAATTTTGCTAAGCATAAAACGTGCAGGAGCCTCAATTATTTTAACTTATTTTGCTAAGGAATTTGCCCTATCTAAAAAATAAATTTTAATTTAATTTTAATCTTTTGTTATTTAATGGCGCTTCCTAATTATATTTTTATTACCGGCTTTATGGGTTCTGGCAAAACCACGTTCGGAAAAAAATTAGCAGCTCATTTAAAATACGATCACCTTGATATAGATCAATGGATTGAAGAAAATGAAAACATTACCATTGAAGCTGTTTTTAAAAATGAAGGCGAACAATTTTTTAGAGAATTAGAAACTAAATATCTAAAAAAAATAGTTAAAATTAAAAAATCAACAGTTGTTTCTTTGGGAGGTGGCGCTGTTTGTTTTAATGATAATTTAAATGTTGTAAAAAAAAATGGCTTATTAATTTATATTAAATTAAGTCCGCTTGTATTAACCAATAGAATTATTAAATCAAAAATTAAACGGCCCTTATTAAAAAATTTAAACCGAAAAGAACTTTTAACCGAAATAAAAAAATTACTTTTAAAAAGAAAAATTTTTTACGAGCAAGCTCATTTAATTATTAATGGCCTAAACCTTAATCCAAAAAATGTTACTCAATTAATGCAAGAGTATTTAACAACAAACAAAACCTAATTTCATCTTTATAAATAAATAATTATGTTATCTTTAATCTATTAAAATTTGATTATAATTATGAATACAAAAATTTATCTATCTGCCTGCCTAGTATTAAGTGTTTATTTTTTTAAAGCTCAAACCAATAAAGAATTTGAAGAGTATAAAAAAAATGAAGCTAAAGCATTCCAAGATTACAAAGAAAAAGAAAATAAAGAATTTGCTAATTTCCTGAAACAACGTTGGGCGCCCTTTACCTCAAAAAAAGGCCAACCTGCCCCAATAAACCCTAAACCTTTGGTTATTCCTACTAATGTTCCTAAGCCGATAGATCAACCAAATAAAGACAATTTGCCTCTGGTAAAGCCCGAACTTAAAGGCCTTGAGTTTAAACCAGCACCTCAGCCATTTATTGCATCTGATAAGTTTGAAACAAAAAAAGCAATCGTTTTTTATGGTACATCATTATCTATTGGTTACAATCCTTTTATTTTACAACATGTAAGTTCTATTTCTGAAGATGGTTTAGGAAATTACTGGGATTTAATGTGTAGTAAAAACTATTCTACTTTTGTTAATGAAATTGAAGCCATTTCAGTAAGTCTTAGTTTAAATGATTGGGGTAAATATCTTTTAATTAAAAAAATATCTGAGCAATTTCATCAAAATAAAAATGATCAAGTTTGTTTGCAATTTTTTATCCTTAATCAATTAGGTTTTGATTCTAAAGTTGCAAAAACTGATGATAATTTTGTGTTGTTATTGCCCACTGAAGAATTAATTTATGGCATCTCTTTTATTCCAATTAATGGAAAAAAATATTATGTCATCAATTCTAATGGCTCAAGCTTTTATACCTTTAATAAATCATTTTCTTCAAAAAATAAATCCATTAGTTTTAATTCAAATAAGGCCCTAACTATTAACGACGACATAAAACAAAAAGTTTTTACCCTAAAAAACGGAAAAACAATCATTATAGACTATAATGCCAATGCCATAAATTATTTAAACGATTTTCCGCAAGCCGAACTCTCTGTTTTTTTTAATTACCCTGTTACCGAAATTACCGAAATGTCTATTTTAAGAGAATTAAAACCGCAACTTGTTGGACTCTCTGAAATCGACGCCGTTAATTTTTTACTTTCGTTTTTACATTCTTCTTTCGAATACAAAACCGATGATCAACAGTTTGGTCGCGAAAAATGGTTTTACCCCGAACATTTATTTTTTTACCCCTTTTCTGATTGCGAAGATAGATCGATTTTATTTGCTTATTTAGTAAAAAGCCTTTTAAATTTAGAAGTTATTGGGTTAAACTACGAAAACCATGTGAGCACTGCCGTGCTTTTTAATGGCGATGTTAAAGGTGATAAAATTGTTTATAAAAACAAATCTTACCTTGCTTGCGACCCTACTTATATTGGTGCTTCTGTAGGCATGACCATGCCGCAATTTATTAATGCTACACCAAAAGTAATAGATATCAAATAAATTATTTTTCGCTTTTTATTGGCTTCACAACGCAGGCATATTGTATATATCTGCAATCGCTCAAAAAACCTAATGTAAAAAGGTTTGCTATAAAAAAACCTACTGAAGGCGTTGGCTTTAATCCTTTGATTTGAATTATATTAAAATTTAAATCGTTAAACATTTCTTCTATACTTTTTTTAGTAAAAAAACGCAAATGAGTCCTATCCATTACTCCATTATCTTCATATCTGAAATTTTTTCCAAAAACATATTTTTTAAAAACTCTCCAGTACCTTACATTTGGTATAGAACAAACTATAACGCCCTGATCAGAAAGATTTTCGCGCAGTCGCGAAATAATTTCATAAGGATTAACCAAATGCTCTAACACATCATTAAAGGTAATGCAATCAAAATAATTTTTAGGTAATTGGCCAATTGTATCCCCTAAATCGCCTTGAAGCACGGTGTCTATTTTTTTTCTTGCCATCTCGGCCGATTGTTTATCTAATTCTAATCCCCATACTTCTGAAGATAAAAATTGTTTTTTTACCTCAGCTCCAAAATACCCTTCGCTGCATCCACAATCTAAAACTTTTTTAGAACTTTTTGGGATAAACTCTGTCATCTCTAATCGCTTGTTAGAATAATATCCATCTGGCTTGGTAATCATGTCATCTATTTCACTCGCCTCAACTTTTTTCTTTGCCATTTATTATTTTTTATTATAATTTAAAACAATATAAATTTTATTTTTATTTTTTTGGAAGTATAAAAAAAGATTGATAATCTACTTTTCTTTGGTCGGGCGGTATATTATAAATCCAGGTGAGCATCGTTTCAAAATCGGTGTTGCCATCTTTATCGGCTTGTATAAAATCTATTTTGGTTTTTGTAAACACACAAATTATTTGATTCGATTCTTTTTGTTTATCTGTCTCTAATTCGTAATCGTTTTCTTTATCAAAATCAATTGGGAAATTATATTTTTTATTTGCCCCTAACTCAAATACAGGCTTTGATTTTTGAGGACATAATACCAAACAGGCTTTACCATCTACAATATTAAAAATAGTTACAAAACAATTTTTTGTGCAATTGATTCCGAAATTTAACTTTTGCCCGCTTGTATAAACGCCATTTATCCCTTCTATTTTAACATCAAAACTAGGGTCTTTTTGTGTTTTGTATTTTATGACCTCAGCATTAATTTTAATTTCCAATTCATTTTCGTTTTTTTGAATTGTTTTTTCTGATGTAATGCTGTAGGTTTTAATTGCGCCTTGTAATTCGCTTTGTGTACTCGAATTAAAAAATTGCTTAAAATCGTTGTTATTTTGTGCACTAAACAAAAGGTTATAAGTCGAGACTTGCTCGCTAATACCCGCTGCCCTTAAAGCATTTAATTTGGTGTCGTTTAGAGCTTCTTTTCTTGCCTCATCGGGGCTAACCTTACCCGAAATATATGCAGAGCCTCTAATCGAAACATTTTTTGTTTCTTGGCTAGCAATTTTTAAAAAGCTTAATAATACAATTAGACTATATACTCTTTTCATGTGTTTTATTTTAACAAATGTAAAACAATTGCTTAGCTTTTTTCAAAAAACACATCCACATAAAAAATTCGAAAACTTATAAAATTAAAAAAATTAAATTATCAATCTTTAAGACAGCGAACAGAAAAGCCATCATGCTCATCGTTAAATACCCTATATGCATTGCCATTATCGTAGCTTAAGTGTCGGTAAAAAGCGTGAAAGGTATTGTCCTCGGTCGAACTCCACCAGTAACCGTAATAACCAACGTAGCCAAAGGCACCATTGTAATTACGACAACCACCAGGTAGCGCCGAAAAACCACTGGCATTGTTGCCTTTAATGCTTCCATGCCAACCTAATATACTTTTCATTGTTGATCCTGCAATTTCTGCACCGCCCAAATTATCGGTTAAAGTTGTCCACTCTGCATCGCTGGGTATATGAAAACCATTTGGGGCTAAGCCACGTGCATCTTTTACTGCATACCAATTATATAGCTTGCCATATACTGTGCCATTATCTTTTTCGCTATAACACCAAGCGCCGGTGCTTAATTTAGCCCAGTCGGCCTCTGATTCTACTTGGGGTATGGTATCACCATTGCGGTAAGTACTTACTTCTAAATTTTTAGTTGACCAAGTTTGTGTGCCTATAGTAATAACTTGGGCGTTTATATTAAAACTTAAAAATACAATTAGGGTAAGCAGTTTTTTCATGGAAGCCTTTGGTTTTTTATAAATATATAAAAACATTTGGGCTTATCAAAAAAACTTAATGTATAAGCATCAAAAAAAATCGAAAACTTATAAAACTAAAAATACAAGTTTCAATCCCTCAGACAACGTCACAGAAAACCCATTTTGCTTATATTTCTAGTCTCTGTAAACAAAGCCATAACTGCTGTCCAATCAGCGGAACCAAGCTTAACCTGCATTGAACTCATAAGAACTCCATCAAGGACAGGAAACAGTAGTTCGATTTTTTTCGAATATCGAAAGAATAGGCTTTACGAATGCCATTACTTTGAGAAAATAAAGCAGAGGAGATCAAAAATAAAACCGTGCAAATAAAAAATTTAGCCATTGATTTCATAGTAATGAATTTTATATAAAGCTAAACAAAAAAACCAATAATTTAACCTAATATTTTTTTTAAAAATGCCACCTTAAATAAAATAATATTACCTTTATTTGATTAAATATATATATATGAAAAATTTTATTTTAGTTATAGCCGCATTAACTTTTAGTCTTACTGCTTATTCGCAGGGCTTTGAAATAGGCATTAAAGGCGGCATGAATATTACGGCTGCAGATGTAATGAAAGAGGCATCAAAAGATGTACAAATAACTAATAAAAACACCTATAACGGTGGAGTTTATGGGCGTTTAAAAATTAAATTAATTGGCATTTTTGTACAACCAGAACTTGTTTATAACACAAGGGGTTATAATTTTGACATTACAGAACCCATTTCTGGCAAAACTATAAATTTTAAACAGCAGGCCTATTATTTAGACATGCCGGTTTTGGTTGGCTTAAAAATGTTTAAATTTTTGAGAGTATATGCTGGCCCAAATTTTCAATACTTACTTAAAAATGAAATAACTGGCGTAGACGATGTGGTTGCTTTAGCAATTGATTTTAAAAAAACGGAAATGAAAAAAGCAAATACTGGTGTACAAATAGGGTTTGGCTTAGATTTATCAAAATTTAGATTAGATGTTAAATATGATTTTAACCCTACGGATATGGGCTCACCATTTAGTTATCAAAACCAAGTTCAATCAATCAAAACGAGTATGGTTACTATTCAACTTGGCTATAAATTATTTGGTGTTTTGTAGAAGTTAATTTTTTGTTACAATAAATCATTTGCTAAGTTTGCTAAAGCGCTGCGCTCTCCTTTTTCTAAAGTAATGTGAGCATATAAGGATTGCCCTTTTATTTTTTCAATCAAATAACTTAACCCATTACTTTGAGCATCTAAATAAGGGGTATCAATTTGATGAATATCTCCAGTAAAAATTATTTTAGTGTTTTCGCCAGCCCTGGTAATTATCGTTTTCACTTCGTGTGGCGTTAAATTTTGAGCCTCATCTACTATAAAAAACACGTTGCTTAAACTTCTTCCTCTAATAAAAGCAAGCGGACAAACCACTAGTTTTTCTTGTTCTACCATTTCGCTTAACTGTTTGTGTTCTTTATCTTTTTCGCTAAATAAACTTTTAATGTATTTTAAATTGTCCCAAAGTGGCTCCATGTATGGGTTAAGCTTACTATTTACATCTCCAGGTAAATACCCAATGTCTTTGTTACTCAAAGGCACAATTGGCCTAGCTAAATAAATTTGATGATAGTTTCTTCTTTGTTCTAAAGCTCCAGCAAGTGAAAGTAGTGTTTTTCCGGTACCGGCCACGCCTTGAATACTAACTAATTTAATATCAGGATTCATAACAGCATCTAGTGCAAATGCTTGTTCGGCGTTTTTGGGTATAATACCAAAAGCAGAACTTTTAATCACTCGTTTTAATGTATTATCTTCATTATTATAGCGAGCTAACACGCTTTGTGAACCATTTTTTAAAACATAATAATGGTTCGGGTAAGTTTTTTTATTTTTTAAAACAGATTTAGCATCACAACTTCCTTTATTGTAAATAGAAGTAATTTGTTCGTGGCTAGCTTTTATATTTTCTGAATTACCAGTATATAATTCGTCAATAGATTTTATTTTCCCGGTTTCGTAATCTTCGGCAAGTAAACTTAAACTTTTAGCTTTAATGCGTAAATTAATATCTTTAGTTACTAGTATTACTTTATTTTTGGGATGCTGTTCTGCAATATAAAGTGCAGTATTTAAAATGCGGTGATCTGCTTTTCTGTCGTCAAAAATTTTTTCAGCATTGATAGTAGATGAATGATTCATCTCTATTTTAAATTTTCCTCGAGAGGCCCCGTTAATAGATGTCCAATTTTGTAAAGTATTTTTGCCACTTAATTTGTCAATGTATCTTGTAAATTCGCGAGCCGAATAATTTTTAGAATCGTTGCCCTTTTTAAAATTATCTAATTCTTCTAAAACAGTTATCGGTATAACTACATCATGCTCTGCAAAATTTTTTATTGCGGTATGGTCGTATATGATTACCGAAGTATCTAATACAAATATTTTCTTTTCTTTAATCTTTCTTTCTATTGTCTTTTTTAGAGCCATATATTTTATGAGTTTTGATAAAGTTATGCCTGTCGAGTTAATTTTTTTGATTTGGTTTTTTTTGATTTGAACAATCGTGTGTTTATTTGAGAAATAATTTGTTATTTATTTAATAATTAAAACATCTTGATTTTATTTTTTAGCTTTTTTTAGAATTTAGATATGGTAGCTTTCAGTATCTTTCGAAAAAATTATTTTATGAAAAAAGTATTTATTTTATTGTTAGCAATTTATACTACTTATTCTTATAGCCAAACACCCATTTGGAAAAAAGAGCAAATGATGCCTACAAAAGAATTAGCAGATAAAATTAATTCAAATCTCAATCCAAAAGAAAAGCCACTTATTTTAAATGTTGGGCCCATGGATTTGATAAAGTCTTCGATTGAAGTTGGACGGGCAACAAGTGTTACGGGTATTGAAAAAATAAAGTCTACTGTTGCCTGGGAGAATAAAAGTAGAACTATTGTGGTGTATTGTGGTTGTTGCTCTTATGCCAGTTGCCCAAACATAAGGCCTGCATACGACGCATTAATTAATGCAGGTTTTAAAAATGCAAAAGTATTAGAGTTGCCTGTTGGAATTAGAGAAGATTGGGTTGCTAAAGGTTTTCCAATGGAAAATTAATTTAAAATCTAAACTATTTTAATCTTTTATATAAACTAAAAAACCCTTTAAATTTCTTAAAGGGTTTTTAATTTAAATACAAACAATTAAGAGCCGCAGGCTTCGCAAGAATCCGGATTGTCTAAACTGCAAGCTAACTGAGCCTGTTGTTCTTCAAAAGTTAAAACATGTCCTTGCCCTCTATCAACTAACAACTGATCTTCGTTTCCTAAAACAAAAGCAGGCTGAGATAAGGCATCTTGATCTACTGTAAATTTAATTGCATCGGCAGCAGCTTTAGTTCTTAAGTAATACATGCCGGTTTTTAATCCTTTTTTCCAAGAATAGAAATGAGCACTGCTCATTTTAGCAAAATTTGCGTCTTGAATAAATAAATTTAATGATTGAGATTGATCAATAAATGCTCCTCTATCGGCAGCCATATCAATAATTGTACGTTGTTTAATTTCCCAAACGGTTTTATAAAGTTCTTTAATATTGGCAGGTATTTCGGGGATATTCTGAACCGAACCATTCGCGGCAATAATTTTATTTTTTAGGTTTTCGTTCCATATTCCAAGTTTAACTAAATCTCGCAATAAGTGTTTATTTACAACAACAAACTCTCCACTTAATACACGTCGTGTATAAATATTTGAAGTATAGGGTTCGAAACATTCATTATTTCCTAAAATTTGCGAAGTGCTTGCTGTTGGCATAGGAGCTAAAAGTAAACTATTACGAACGCCATATTTAAGAATTTCCTCACGTAAAGTATCCCATTCCCATCTTGGGCTTGGCTTTATGTTCCACATGTCTTGTTGAAATATACCTTTAGAAATAGGAGAGCCTGCATAGGTTTCGTAAGCCCCATCTTTTATGGCAAGGTCTTTACTGGCAGTTAAGGCCGCATAATAAATGGTTTCGAAAATCTCTGAATTTAACTTTTTAGCTTCTTCGCTTTCAAAGGGGAAACGCATCAAAATAAAAGCATCTGCTAATCCCTGAACTCCTAATCCAATTGGGCGGTGACGTAAATTAGAATTTCTTGCTTCTGGAATTGGATAGTAATTACGGTCAATAATTTTATTTAAAT
>Ga0214919_10002501_pt1 | contig 28803 bp, 26 predicted proteins | sample LL1503_MetaG_FD_177994 | JGI IMG/M metagenome (GOLD analysis project Ga0214919, IMG submission 177994) | Freshwater microbial communities from Lake Lanier, Atlanta, Georgia, United States - LL-1503 | ecosystem: Environmental > Aquatic > Freshwater > Lake | place: USA: Georgia | collected... | reverse complement strand
GGGGACGGAACATCCGTGCCATGCCTGCCCCGGTAACGAATTGACTTTCAGCGCTAAAATGGCGCAAATAGCTCTGCATTTCGGCCCCATAGTTAAATGGATATAACGAGCCCTTCCTAAGGGTTAGTTCTTGGTTCGATTCCAGGTGGGGCCGCCATTTCGCTTGTAACTTACCGTAACTATTGATTAAATTTCCGCCAAAACGATTTCATACGTAATTTCATACGTAATTTGTTGGAGGCATAGAGCCCCAAGGGTTACAGAGCCGATGTCCTCGCAAACCGTTGCAGCGGAAGGGTTCTAGAAATCTCGTCGTGAGCATTTAGACCGATAAAGTCCGCCGTCTGCTGCTGGATTTTTCCATCCATCAGGGCCACCACTTTCGCATAACGCTGGGTCTCACGAATGTCGCTGTGACCGAGTGCCGCTTGCACGGCACTCAAATCTCTCGACGCCATAAGGGCCAGGGTACCGAAACTGTGGCGGCAAATGTGGGTCGGCCTCCATGGCAGGCCCAGCTTCTCAAACGCCAAGTTAAAGGCGTTTTGAATGGCCGGGTACCGCAGATACCCACCGTCTTTAGCAGCGAACACCGGCGCCTTGGGATCTGAACATAACTTCATTTCCCTGAGCATCGTGATCACTGGGCCAGGCAGGTGGATGATCCGGACTGAACTTACCGTTTTTGTCGATTCTTGCATGTGCGGCTCGCGCGAATGCCGGTCCCACCAGACGGTACGAATGATGGTGGCGACGCCACTTTGCAAATCCACGACGTCCCAGTGCAAGGCACAAGCCTCGCTGATCCGTGCCCCCGTGTGCACCAACAAAGTCGCCAGTTGACCGTAAACTGGGTTTCTCGCCTTGTTTACTCGCAGCCACCGAATCCACGATTGAATGTCCTCGCGGCGCATGTAGTAGTCAGGCCGTCTTGCGACGACGGCCTTATACGTCACGCGGTCGCGGTGGCGTTTGACAATTGGGACGACAAACTTGTGGTCAACATTTTCACGGTACCAATTGAGCACCTGCCTCAGCATTCGAAATTCTTGGCGGAAATTTTTCCGCCCCGGATTCGAAGCCGTTGGATGCTTGTGCAGCCATACAAACCAAAGGTCCACACTCAGGTCAGAAAATTCTGACATCTTCGTGTTTACAATGGGCGACGACAGCAAATACTCGATCGGTTTTTCTTTCGACTGCTGGGTGACGGGCTTAAGCCTGGCAATGTGCTGTTCGCGGTAGCTAATAACGACGTCTTTGAAGGTCATCTTCTCAGATGGATTCGGGCGCTCATCGCCGTACAGAAATCTTCGCTTTGTATCACGATTCCACAGCTCGGCTTCAATGCGAGATTCGAATGTTCTATATGCGACACGCACACATTTAATCCAAATAGACGCATCGTAAACAATCTGCTTTTTATTTAGTCCGCATTTACGGACTCGCTTTCTTACCGACATGCTGGAATCTCCATTTGTTCCAACCACGTCAGAATTACCTCACGTCTAAATCACATTCTACTTTTTCTTTAACGAGCATCAAGGTGGAGTTGATCTTCGCGTTTACCAGCAAGGCATCGAGGTCAACCGTATATCGTTGAGATTCATAAACTCGAAGCCCCACAAATCCACCCTTGACGTGTACTCAAATCATGGGTACAACCTCATTCTGAGGTGTCAGGGAATGATACAGACGGTCAAAATATCAGAATTTGCGTTGAAGCAACTGCGACGGCTACCCGAGCACATCGTTGATAAGTTCTATCTTTGGAAGAGGTCTGTCGAGGATATTGGTCTTAATACAGTTCGCAAAATTCCAGGCTACCACGACGAATTCCTGCATGGACAACGAAAAGGACAACGTTCTATACGGTTGAGCAAAGCTTATAGAGCCATTTATGAAATTCGCACTGACGGTTCCGTACGTTTTGTGGCGATTATTGAGGTCAACAAACATGAGTACTAAGCGTAAAGTCAAAGCACCAACTGGCAGTAAAACAAAATTTTATGAGGCTGAAGATGTTTTGCAGAGACTTACCGGCGGTCCACTCAACATCGGACGCGCTCTCGCGGCTTTGAGAATGTCTGACGAAATCTCACAGGCCGAGTTTGCCCGCAAGCTTGGAATTCCACGGCAGCACTTGAACGATATCGAAAAGGGTCGGCGTTCGGTAAGTCTGGAGAAGGCAGCGATGTTTGCAGGTATCTTGGGACAGCCAGAAGTCGTTTTTATCCAATTGGCGTTGCAAACGCTGGTTGATGAAGCCGGCTTTAAATTGCATATCAAGGTCGCGTCTTAGTGGAGTAGCCCCCGTCAAAACGGTGTCCCTCCTCAAATTCGTAACTAAACCGGAATCGAGGTTTGGTACATGCCACCACAGACGGACTTCCACCTGAAGTTCTTCAGGTCGATGGACGAGAGGTGTCGTTGACCGGTGATTTCTGCGGGAGTTTTCCCGGAGAGGCCGGAATGGACGCGGTAGGAGTTGAAATATTCTTGATATAGGCGAAGCTTCGCCGTGAGGTCGGCCTCGTTCCACCTTTAAAAATGAGTGGCGTGTCATGGGTATAAAGACATGCCAAAGCAATCGAGCAAAAATAATCCTTCTCGATTAGATCCATACGAAAGCCGGTTGTCCGACTCGTATATTCGATGGCCGCGTGAAACCCTTCGGTGTCGAGATGTGGAGCATCCTTTAAAAGTGCTTCGTTAGATTTCTTCATTAACGATGACCCCCCAGTCTCGATTGATATCTCCCCGGTCTGGCAGCGTTGGCACGAGTGGTATCAAGGACCGTGTTTTTGTAAGCTCCGCTTTGAGTTTTCTCAAAATGTGTGGTGAAGCCTTGCAGGTTTCAAGAATCCAACCAATACGTCGCATGGTGCCGCTATTACCATATTGGATGGTCAGCTTGGCCAATTCGTTAATAACTGTTGAGTTGTTTTTCTGAGATCTAATCCAATTGTAGGCGCGGGGCAGCGTGTTGAATCGGTCCCAGTCATAAACTGCGTCCATCAGGGTACGTGCAAGGCCTGATATTTTTACTTGAGTTCCATCGGGGAGCTCTAAATCAACGGCGCCACCAAGGCGGTGCTTCGCCACTTTAATCAAGATAAACGCGATCCCAGCAATGACGCGACGGGCCGATATTTTATCGTTATAGATGGTGACGTTGTTTGGTACTTGTTCGTCGAGCCCATATTGATGAAATGCCGTTGGCCCAATGATCTGATAAGTGGCTCCGACGTCTTCCATCAGAGCGCGCGCAAGTTTGTATTCACCTGGCGTCCAGCGGCCCCCCGGCGGAATTTGGGACGGAACCATATAGAGGCCGTTTCTTATCCGGACGATCAACCCGGCTCGAGCCATTCGGCTTAGCAGTTCGCGCTCCTGTTTGGGGGTCAGACCCAATGCCTCGGCGATATCGCCGGTCACAACCAGGGATTTCTTCCGAAGCTGCGTCCAGGCGAAAAATTGCGTTTCAAATTTACCCAATCGGGCTTCACGGTCATTCATACTATTTCATGATAATTGCTTCTAAGGCAATTTACAAGAAATAGTGTAAATGGATCGGAATTATCCCCCTCCCGGTCAGGGACGCTGCCTTCAAGGGCTTCTGATCGCGCAAAGAAAAATGATTTCATACGTGATTTATACGCGCGCGTTTGAGTCCAGACGGGATACTTGGGGGCGAGGCGGGATCGGACGGGGAAGGTAGGTCATTGACGTTACTGAAATATGTAATGATTCAGGTGTCTGCGGAGGTCTTTTGTCGGTCCCAGGTGGGCCCTCTATCACCGGATGACCAATGGTGTCACTTCAAGCCATGGGCCTTGATGGGATCCACTCCCATGCGTGACGAAATGCCATCAAACCTTCTCGCCCATCTACAAGCCGCGTTGCCCAGAGTTTACGCCCTGCTATCAGGTGGTTTCCGGCCATCTTGGGACGTTCCTTGCGGAGCGCGATAGGGACAGGCAATCGCTGCCGCTGCACATCACAAATGAGTTTGAAGCCTATTTGCGGTGCGGAATTCCTGCTTATGGATTTCTTCGCATGACGTGTGAGGGTTGTGATCAAAAAAAAGTCGTGGCGTTTAGTTGTAAGAAACGAGGCTGGTGTCCATCGTGTTTCGCTAAACGCCAAACTGAAGCCGCTGACCATCTGGTGGACGACGTGCTGCCGCTGGTCCCTTACCGCCAGATGGTGCTGAGTTTTCCCATTCCCCTTCGCTACTGGATGCAAGCCAGTAGCAAACTTTTTGCAAAAGTATCCTCATCTGCACGTCCTGATTGTGGATGGGGTGTTTGTCGATGTGGGTGGCAATCCACTCTTTCGAAATCTTTCTGTCATGACCGATGCTGAAGTGGCGTCCTTGGCCGAGTCCATATCGAAAAACGTATTGGCTATTCTGGTGCGTGCGGGGCTTTTGAACAAAGAGGGTGAGGTCGTCACAAATCCCGACTGCGATGAAATGTTCCGCGATCACGAGGCACTCGCCGCCACATCGTCAGCCTCCATCGCAGGAAAAATCGCGTTCGGTCCAAACGCCGGGCGTCACGTGACAAAAGTCGGATCTGGTTTTGGCTACTACGAAGAAACCCCTCTCGCTAAAGGACGTCTCTGTTATTCCGTCAACGGATCCTGACGGCAAAGTGAAGCTGAAGCTCAAAACGCCGTGGCACGACGGGACTTCGCACCTGCTGCTGACGCCGAGTGAGTTTCTTGAAAAACTCGCCGCCATTGTCCCACCGCCTCGTGCCCATTTGGTCAAGTGGAGCGGAGTGTTTGCGCCGAATTCACCGCTTCGGCGGAAAGTTATTCTGAAGCCCGGTGTAAAAAAAGCAGCGCGTCATAAACAATGCGCAGAAATTAAAGCTGGTGAAGCTGGCAAGGATGGGGAAGCTAGCAAGGACGAGAAAGCTGCGGGCGACAAGAAAGGCCAGACGCTTCGGGGGTCGAGTTGGGCGCGGCTTTTGTCTCGCGTCTTCAAGGTTGACGTCAGACGTTGCCAGTGTGGGGGCGAGCTTCGTGTGATTGCTGCCATCTGCAATCCCGACGAGGCGCGTCGTTATCTTCGTCACGCGGGTCTTGCCGGCGAGCCACCGGCTCGCGCACCGCCCAGCTATGAATCTGTGGTGCTGGAGTTTGACACGGCAGATCCTGCGCGGGAGGCGGTCTCGGACGTAACGCCGGACGTAACGCCGGACCTCGCGACGCAGGCGACGGACTCTGGCTGGGACTAAATCAAGCAATGGATGTGTTGCAGGCGGCGCCATGAAAATGGACGCGGTGGTGAGGTGCATTTAAAATGCGGGGTGGGGAAGGAAAACGCAAGGAAGGTGTGGCAGTAGTTGAGATTTTGGTCTGTTTTAGGTGCCAGAATTAGCGCTGCTACAGGTTCGGGCCAGAATAGGCAGCCGGGAACGGCTGCGGGATAGATCGTGAAGTGTGCTTGAATTTCCTACAATCTTTAATAAAATATTTCAAAATGGCCGTTATTCTATTCATTTCTGCGACTTTATGAGGCTGTAAGTCCTAGCCTTCAGTTGACCGCTGGCCTTAAGAGCGCGCTTCTTAACAAGACCGGCAACGTCTCGTTCAAGGGTCCGTCGCGGTATATCGGGCAGCCAGCCAACGACATCTTGCATGGAGAACTTCTCCGCCCTTTTGGCATGAACCAAAATTTTTCTCTGCCGCGCCTCTGGAGTTTTTCCGGCACTCTCGCGCAGTAGCTTGCGACCCTCCTCAACCACGGATTCTGCCGAAACGGCAAAACACTCTGCCAGAAACTCTAAGATTGGGTGCAGCGATCCTAACGACCGGCTTTGCCGAATGACGGTGTAGTAGCGATCACGGTTTTGCATGATAGTAGTTTCGCTCGGCACGAACCTAGCCAGGCGTTGTCCACCGAGCAACAGAAGTAGGTGCTGCATCAGTCTCATCGTGCGCCCGTTGCCGTCGGCAAAAGGGTGTATAGACACCGCAATGAAGTGGAATGCGAAAGCTCTGGTGTAGGGGTTCATGTTCTTCGTATCATCTAGCCAGCGCCATAGATCGTCTAACAAGTCCTTCAGTTCATCCGGCTGCGGGCATTCCTCTATTTTCTCGCCGGTAGCTGCATTGACAATGCTAACTGGAATCGTGCGCACACGACCGCATTGGCGGTCTTCAATAAGTCCCTCGGTGACCAAGCGTTGTAGATCACACATGTCTGCAAGCCTTATGAGTCTGGAGTCCTCAATCAGCCGCTCTACGTAATCCAAAGCCTCATGGTAATTTTGAACTTCTTTGATGTCTTTCCTAGACCCTGCCACTCTTTTGCCCTGAAGAACGGCTGTAACCTCAGTCTCGCCTAGTTGGTTTCCTTCAATTTGATTGGAATACGTAATAGCCCGTACTTTGGCTTTCCTGAGCAACTTTACTTCCTGCGGTGTGCCCAGATACTCATCCAAAAACGGCTTGGTTTCGGCGATTCGTATGAGCCAAGCCACCACGGCATCTGTATTGGTGACCTCATGAGGAATTTTTAGGCGGCGCAAATGGGGGTACCTGTTGTCCATGGGGATGATTATCCGCCATTTATCCGCCAGTGTCAATGTGGCGGATAAACCGAAACCAGCCTTTCCGTCACTTATCCGCCATCCGCCAATTCGATTGCCGAAAGGCGGTTCGCTTGCAGAAGTCAGGACAACAAGCGAAGATATCGAATCTTTACAGCCGTCGCTCCACTTCGAAACAAGTGCCCAGGCTCAATCGAAGCGGGCGCCTGTCTTTTCAATTACAGCGCGACGAGAAATAATCCGACATAAAATTCCTGCGCGATTTTGGACACTACGACCTCTGCCACCCTAGCTTACCGAATTCAAAAATTGAGCAAACGGTAAAATCCATTTTGAATCGCTAATACGCTTACAAGGGCCTTCCTGCGTGACAATAAAGCTTGGGATGTTTAGGCCGCGTGCGTAGTAATCAAGGCTAGCCTGCCAGGATGTTTCCGAGAGTTTGGCCTCAACGAGTGCGACCGGTTTGAGTCCCTTAGTAATAACGAAGTCAATTTCTCGACGGTCCTGATCACGCAAGTAGTAAACTTCGTAAACGCCAAGACCTGCATCGCGCCATAAATGACACAAAGATTGCAGTTGCACGGCTACATAATTTTCAAATCTTGCTGCCGGCTCTTCGCAAAAAGTCCACTGATAGAAAAACCACTTCTGTTCCTTTTTGACGGCACGATGGATTTTCCGACTCCAGGGCGGCAAACTAAATCCGAGGTATAAAGTTTCAAAAAGTTTCAACCAATTTTTTATGGAGTCGCGACTAACATCCAGGTCTTCCGATAGTGCTTTGAGCGAAATTGGCGAACGCACTCGGTCAGGAAGCAAGCGAGCTAGAAGCTCGATTTTACCAAGTTCAATCACACGACTAAAATCTCGGATATCCTCTTGGACTAGCCTTTGAAGATACAAATCCTGCCATTTATTTAAAAATGCTTGTTTGCCACGAATCAGCGGCTCAGGAAAACCACCAAATTCTATAAGGTCTCTATCAGATGAAAATTGTGGTGACGGCAAAAACTCGGTGAAATTGGGAGCTGAGAGGTGATAGTTGGTCGGCATTCCGACGAACTCTCGATAAAGTATCGGCAATAGATGATACGAGTCATACCGTCCTTGTAAACTGTCTCCACCTTCTTGACTCAGATTGAATCGCCCTGATCCAGTGACGATAAAATTTTCACGGCGATGTTCTGAGTCAAAGTATCCCTTTAGGAGTTTTTTCCAGTCGCGACGCTTATGAATTTCATTAAAAATGACCCACGGCGAATGATCGCGAAAAAAATAGGGATCTCGTAGGAATGATTTCTTAACCTCTGCAGTATCCCAGTTGAAATAGGGAAAGTTTGTTTGGCGAGTCATATAGGTTTTGCCGACTTGCCTCGGGCCGGCGACAAAAAGCATCGGATTTTTCAAAGGATTTGTATCTAGCTTTGGCAAAAATATTTCTGCCATTCTTTTAATTTCCATTGTAATTCCAGTTGGTTATTAAAATTAAGCGTGCGTATATTGAGTGTATACCATCATTCTACGCGCGTAAAGTGGGGTTTGGGCATCAATCTACGCGCCGTTTTTTTTTGAGATTGATATCCATTGCGAAGCTCTAAAAAGCGAGATGCGTAGGTTAGCTTGAGGGCTCGGCCACATCATTTAACTCAACGCCGCTAGGTTTTTGTTTTGCCGGGATTAGAATTTTCCCGAAGGCCCAAAATGCGAATGTAGTCCGCTGTCCCTCCTCAAATTCGTAACTAAGCCGGAATCGGGGTTTGGTACATGTCACCGCAGACGGACTTCCACCTGAAGTTGTTCATGTCGGCGAAGGGTCGGCCTCGTTCCAGAAAATAATTCGATCCGTGTATTCCCGGCGGCAACTTCCAATCAATCGCGCGACAAAGGGATGACTCCACCTACGCCGGCGGCGATCTGGTCGAACATGGGGCCTGCCGTGCCGCCGTCGACAATGCCGAGCCTTCCCTGCATGGCAAAGTAGATGACCTTCAGTCCGGAGGCTCGAAGCCTAACCCGTAGCTTTTAAAAACCCCAAAAAATCAGGATTACTTGGTTTTCCTTCGTGACTTTAAAAAAATTAGGTGTCAAAAAAGCCTCATAGATTACGGATAAATCTCGAATCTGATTTAGCTATTTCAGTTAGTACGCGCCGTGGACAGGACCGGGATAATTCTAAGGCGAACTTCCACCCTAAAGTATTTGGGATTTAACACCGAGACCCCTTCTCGACGGTTGGAAATTTGTTTCCAGAAGTGAGGAGATTTTATGTCCCGCGTTTCCTGGTGGAGAAAGATCAGCGCAACGGTCATCGCGACAGGCGTCTGTGTCTGTGGCTGCAGTCCGAAGGTCACCGAGAGCACCCGGAAGGTAAAAGAGGTTTCGTTACAGAAATCTCCGTCCGTTATTGACGCCGAGGCCACACCTTTGCGTCAAACTGGTTTCTCGATGGAATCAAGTTTCTTTCTGGCTGCTGCCAACTCTTCAGTGATTAAGGCTGCGACTTCAAAAGCACCCCGACTCATGTTGTTCTATATGGTTGGATCAAACCTTGAAGATGATTCTTTGGGAGGCGAAGACGGCAGTATTTTTCTTTCGCAAGTTGGAGAAACTTCGAATGATCTTCGTGAACTGATACGCGGCTATTCAAAGCTCACGCTCCCGGAACGGGCATCTGTCAAGGTCCTAGTTGCCTTTGGCGGCTCCCTCAAGGAGGATTGGCGCGGTGTCAAAATCGCTGACATAGACTGCCTGATTCGTGACGGTGGCCCAGGCGAGATTCCATTAGGAGCCTTTGGAGACGATAATTGTTATCTGTCCAAGGACCCCGCAAAGGACATCGGCAGCAAGGCGGCTCTGTTGGATTTCCTTAAATTCGCTAAGGCAAAAGTAGGGCCAACGTCGTCCGTCTCTCTTGTAATGGGCGACCATGGCGGCGCGCTTGCGGGATTTGGAAATGCGTTAACATTGAAATCGATTGATGACAAGACGCGGGATAAAGGGGCCTCCTTGGATTCTCACCTGTCCGTCAATGATATTGCTGACGCGATTAAGGAGTCGGAACTGCAGATCGATTTACTTGGATTCGATGCGTGCTTAATGGGTAACTTTGAAACAGCCTTCATCTTACGCAACAGCGCGAAGTTTTTGATTGCCTCACCGGAAGTAGAACCTGGTCACGGGTGGGCTTACAACAATTTCATGCGTGATTTTGTCACATCAGACTCACTCGCTGTTTTCGCCCGACGAGTTATCGAGGCATACGCGTGGTATGGAGAGTCAATTGCTGTGGCAGAGAGCGGACAGGCAAAGAAAATTTCCCACATGAGTCAGAATAATAAGATCCTCAGTCTGTATGACCTGAGATCCACGGAGAACCTGAGTAACTCGTGGACTTCTTTTTGGAATGCAGTGCAAATTGAAGATAAACAGTTATTCTCTGCGTTAGCCGTGGGGCATCATTACCATTCTCCGTACACAGATATGCGAGTCTTTGCCAAAAATTTAGCAGACCAGACCGGATCACTGGACGCGGTATCCCTTGTCGAAGCGATTGACAAGACCGTCATTTATGTTGCGACGGATAGCTCGATCACGGCGGACGGAGCTCTATCGATGGTAAATCCACTCAGGAGCGATCTTTACAACCCCGCGGAGAGTGATTTCAAATCAAACGATCGGATCTCGAGCCAATGGAGAGTCAAAGTTGATGAGCTAGAGAAATCGTGGAAGCTATTTAAAAAATCACGTCCCGCCTATAGGGCGTTCCCGGCGATCCCTTGTCGGGGGCCAGAGATGGCTTATAACTGTGTCGAACACAGCGAGTCAAAGTTAGTGAATATGGGCTATTTTTTTAGCCTCCGAAAGGCATCCGAATCAACCGGGGAGCTGGGCGTCGCACTGCCCAAAATGCGCGAGGATGCATCAGGGCAGTTTCAAGCTGCGGTCGGATACGGTGCGAACCTACAGTCATGGCCTGCAGTGTGTGATGGTCCTTGCGCAACCGCGACGAAGTTTGCGTATATCGCAGTGAAAGACGTCCAGGAAGGCAAAGAAGCGAATAAATTGAAATCCCTTATAAAGGTGAATGGTAAGTCTCTTTCGGTATCGATGTATGTTAAGGACGAATATCTCCTGAGCGTTGAATTTCTGAATCCGTGGAGCGGCGCGCTTCTTGGCAAGGCATCCGATATTGGTTTCCGGGCTGGAGACTTGATCGAGATTGAAGGAAACAAACTCACACTCACAACTGACGGTTTCCTTGGCTTCCGGCCACTTCCGGTCGCAGGTGATCTTCTCGTTTGGCCGATCACAAGATACGTGTTTGATGAATGGGTGAAGGACCAGATGGGAGATGGTCTGATCTCCAAGTTCTATATCGCCGGGCAGCCATGGACGAAAAGTAGTAGGATCGTCGGTTGCAATCGCAGAACGGGAAATGGCTGTCATCAGAAATGTGAAGCCGGTGACTGGAACGCGCTTCAAGGTTTAACCGTCAACGACTGCAGGTGGAATGGCTGCTTAGGAACACGCGCTTTATGCTTCGGGGCGCCCGAAGACTTAAAGGTCGATCCTGTGTTAACGGATCTGATGGTTCAAGACACCCCTTGCGGTGAGGGTGATGAGAATATGGGCGAGCTAGGTTATGCCTTGAATGCCCGATCCAGTGTCACACAAATGAAGTACTTCTGTGGGAGTCGCGCAAAATTGAACGATTCTGGTTACGGAGTCGGCGATGTCCGTATCATGGGTTTAGGCGAGAATCTCTCTGTGGCACCTAAGTGTCCTGCGGACTTCTCGGAACGCGGCTTGATGCCTGATTGTGGCAACGCCAGTGCGAAATTTTGTAAAGGTGAGGCGCGGCTCTGTGTTAAACATAAGTCGTGAATGGAAAGTAGCGGGGTATAGGTTGTAATGGTCCCCGTTTGGGCCGGACAGTCTAGCCGGCCGATATTAGCTGTGAGTTCGACGATGAAACAGAGTAGTAGTGAAACAAGTTAAAAACGATTTCGGTTGGCATTTTGACAATAGCTATTCACGGCTGCCGGAGTTGTTCTACGCACGACAGACCCCCGTGCCCGTGCGCACACCCCGTATGGCGGTATTCAACGAGGCGCTGGCCCGATCGTTGGGATTAAATTGTGGGGCGCTAGCGGACGACCAGGGTGCCAATTTTTTTTCGGGGAATGTGATTCCTGAAGGTGCAGAGCCGATTGCTCAAGCCTATGCAGGCCATCAATTCGGTCACTTCACCATGCTTGGCGATGGTCGGGCGATACTACTCGGTGAGCAGGTAACACCAACCGCCGAACGTTTTGACATTCAACTCAAAGGCTCCGGCCCAACGCCCTTTTCCCGCCGTGGTGACGGTCGCGCCGCATTGGGACCAATGCTGCGTGAATACATCATTAGCGAAGCGATGCACGCTCTCGGCATCCCCACTACCCGCAGCTTGGCCGTGGTAACGACTGGAGAGCCGGTATTCCGCGAAATCGTGCAACCGGGCGCAATTCTTACCCGCGTGGCCGCTAGCCATATCCGCGTGGGAACATTTGAATACGTCGCGACACACAGCGACTGCGAAGGCGTTCAACGACTCGCCGATTACACCCTTCGTCGTCATTACCCTGACCTTATCGCCGCTGATAATCCCTATCTCGCATTGCTTCGCGCGGTCATGGAACGGCAGGCATCACTTTTAGCACAGTGGCAACAGGTAGGTTTCATCCATGGCGTTATGAACACCGATAACATGGCCATTTCAGGTGAAACGATTGACTATGGTCCCTGCGCATTCATGGATGTTTATGACCCCGCCACAGTGTTCAGTTCAATTGATCGCAGCGGGCGTTATGCCTATGGCAACCAGCCGCATATTGCCCAGTGGAACCTCGTGCAATTCGCTAGAACCCTGCTGCCGCTGCTCCACAAGGACAACAAAGAAGCAGTATCCATTGCAGAACACGCGATTGAATCCTTCCCTGCAACATTCCAACGCCACTGGCTTTTGGGCATGCGGGCAAGGCTGGGATTGATTACGGAAGAGAACGAGGATCTGAACCTAATCGAAACCCTGTTAAAATGGATGCAGCAACATCAAGCGGATTACACCAACACTTTTCGAGCGCTTGCCTTGAAAGAACTACCGGATGAAACTTTGTTCCATGAGGCAGCATTTGTCGATTGGCACACACGCTGGCAACTGCGACTGGATCATGAAGCGACACCCAAGGAGTCCACGCGACGTTTGATGCGTGCTCGTAATCCGGCCATCATCCCGCGCAACCACCGCGTGGAAGAAGCTCTGGAGGCTGCCGTGGAACGCGGGGATTTTACCGTTATGGAACGCCTATTGACCGCGCTCAAAACCCCCTATGACGACTCACCCAGCCATAGGGACTACCAAACGCCGCCTGCGCCCAGCGAGCGTGCCTATCAAACATTTTGTGGGACTTGAAGGCCGGGGAGCTTCAGTTAAACCTGAAAGGGATCATGGGATTTCATCTCTCCCAGGTACCTGCTGATGTCGACTCTTTCCTGCGCGATGAACCGACCAATGGCCTCTCGAAAGCCCGGATGGCCGATCCAGTGAGCACTGAACGTCAACTCGGGGAGGAAGCCACGTGAAATTTTGTGCTCGCCTTGGGCGCCTGCTTCGAAGAGCCGCATCTTTCGTTCGATGGCCCATTGAAGTGGTTGATAATAGCAGAGTTCGAAATGCAGGTTCCTGACCTCTTTGATGGCACCCCAATACCGACCGTAGAGGCTCGTTCCTTTTTTGTAAAATAGCGCACCAGCGATGGCGGTCGTCTGATCGCAGGCAAGTATCAAAACTACCTCGTCATGCATCGTTGCAAAAACCGTTTTGAAAAATTCTTCGTTCAGATAGGCAATGGCGCCCATTTTATCAATGGTGGAACGATAAAACTGATAGAACAGCGCCGCATGTTCTGGCTGAAGTTCTGCGCCCGTAAGAATTTTTATCTTTAAATTTTCAGCCTGGAGTTGCTCGCGTTCTCTGATGATTTGTTTTCTTTTGCGCGGCTTCAATGTTGCAAGGAAATGATCGAAGTCGGCGTAGTCACGATTCTTCCAGTGATATTGGAAGCTATGGCGAATTAAAAATCCTTCCGCCTCAAAAAATGGGAGCTCTTCAGGAGTTAGAAAAAGATAATGTAGGGAGCTGTGGCCGTGGCGCTCCATCATCTCCCTTGCAGAACAGATGAGGCGAGACCCAACCTCCTTTCGGTCGGCTTGGGCAGAAAACAATAATTTTGGACCCGTGGCAGGCGTGAACGGCACGGCGGACGTCAGCTTTGGAAAGTATTGCACACCGTGTTGATGATATGCCTCGGCCCATGCCCAATCGAAAATATACTCGCCGTAGCTATTGTCCTTAGTGTAGAGGACTGTGGCTCCTTCGAGTTGCCGATCGCGCCATACTGTCAGGTAGCAAGGGCGCCATCCACTTTCTCCTCCGACGGCGCCGCACACTTCGAGAGCATGAAGGTAAGCGTGGTTGCTGAAGGGAAAGTTGGGACTCGTCAGGCGGTCCCAGGCATTACGGGGAACGTCGTCCATCCGTTCGAATACCTGGATTTGATACGGTGTAAGGCTCATGAGGAAAACGCTCTCCTTAGGTGATCTAACCGATATCACTTCCACCACTCTCGATCACTATGAGAGTCTTGCGAATGAATTTTGGGCGTACTGTCCATTTTTTAAAGCACCAATTCGGATTTTTTTACTGTCAAAGTTGATTTTAGAATCAAAATTTTGGATCGGCGCATTTAAGTCAAGCGACCGATGCGGACGGCGTTCATTATATTAGGTGATGTATTCGTCCAGGACTATCTCGCGGGTATTGATATAAAAGGCTGACAACGAGCAGCCGATCACTATTTGGGAATCGGATTTTCTTGACGTGGCGCTTCAGAACTTGGAGCTCTTTTCGCAGTATTAAAACCACTTGCCCTCTTTTGCGTGGAGTCACCAGCCAAATTTACTTTGTGACTTGGCTGCGCAATAATATTTTTAATGTCCACGGCGTCATTTTTAGCGTTTCGCGCCCGTAGAAAATTTCAACCCATGTAGTATTATCAGACCTGTGCTGATACCCGCCCTCTTGGAGCTCGTCATGATTCAAAAATTTAGTGGAAAAGGCCTATACATAATCTGCTGGATTTTTATTGCTGTCAGTTGCCGTCACTTCAGAGATACCGCTGCCACGACCTCAGGGATTGACATTGCCCAGCAAAGCCTTGCGGTCACCCGGGATTTGCGCGGGCGTCCCGTAACAAGCCTGCATATTCTTCCGAGCACCGCGATTCCGAAAGCATTGATGATGACCTTGACGGAGGTAACCGCTGAAACGGTGGAATCGATATACGACATTATTTATCACATCAATAAACGTGACGGACTTCGCGGGATGGACGGACCCAGCCAGGAAATCACTCTTGTGACGGTCACCCCCGATCAACGGCAATTCGATCAATTGTCGAATCGACTCCGCGTTAAATTCCCGAATATTCAAGAACGACCCGCTAAAGTTCCCTATCTTGAACAAATCATCGCACCGGTTGATATGGATATCTGGATGCAGGACTGGGGTGAGGTCGCACGCGTTACTGTTGCGGACTATTCCAAACCAATTCACGCCGTACTTGATACGGGGCGTGGTTTTCTATATTCCGATCGCACGATCGAGGTTTTTGCGACGACTCTTGGTCTGCCTTTTGTTCGTGTTCCGTTAAAAAGCCGTGCGATGGCCGGAAGCTATGGGGGCAATATCGACGCGACCCCGGATGGAACGATTGTGATTGGAGACAGCTACGTCAATGAGGACCTGTTGACCTTCCTCCGAGATCTTGGACAAGGTCGCCGGATTGAGCTTCCGACGTCATGGCTTCAAACAAGACATATCGACGAATACATCACGTTTGTTCCCTCAAAGGCATCGCCTTGCGGTAGCGCGATCGTTTTGGGTAGCCCCTTGGATGGGTTGACAACGCTGGCATCCAGCGACGTAAACGAAGCGTCCGCGTCAGGTTTGCCATCACCTTTAGTAGTTCAAGAAAGCTTGAACTACTTCTCGCGAGCCGGCCAAGGAAATAGCTATGCCGGAACTTTGGAAGGTTATGACGCCGATCGTCCGATTCGCGGTTTTCGTTGGGCAATCGACATGCTGGTCCGCTCGAATCTTCGCGCGGAAAAAGCCATTCGTTCGGCGGAAGCACGACTTATCAATGCCCCGGGGGTTTGCGCGCAAACGATTGTGCGCCTACCACAAGTTTTTCAACGCGATGCCAGTCAAGACGAAGGGGGTGGAACATCGCCGCAGAGGGAAGAGGAAGCCGCCCAGGCCGCCGAAACTTTCACCAACCTTGCGGCCTTTATGCCAAACGCTCTGAACATGGTGGTACTTCGCGATCATGTCATCATTTCCAGCCAACAGATGAGCGGCAAAGTCCAGTCATTCAAGCCCTTCGTCAATCTTATCCAAAAACGACTCGGACCAGTGCTGGGAAAACCAGAAAACATCCATTTCGTAGACACTTCCGCCTATGAAGCCCGCGGCGGTGGAATTCACTGCGGAACAAATGTCATTCGGGAACTGTGATACCACGTTCGACTATTGGCGAATTCAGGAGCTCGATTAATTTACGAATCAACTGCAACTCATTTTCGCGGCGTCTTCGAAGCAGACGGGGATTTATCTGATTTAAATAATAATTCAAGGGCATTACAAGTTCATGGACTCAACTCCTTAAAATATCGTAATTTAAAGGAATGCTATCTAGAAAATTAAAAATATCCATAAATAATAGCTTTTTGCTCTTTGGCGCAAGGGCGTAGGGAAGTCGACTTTACTAAAGTCCATGTTTGCCGGCATACCGATAAAATTCATCGATCTGCTGCGCCTTGACGTCAGAAATCAACTGCTCGATGCACCTGATAGCCTGGAGGCCATGATCCCTCCAAACACGGAATGGGTCATCATCGACGAAGTTCAAAAGATTCCTGAATTATTGGATGTGGTTCATCGACTGATTGAAGACAAGGGAATCAAATTTGGGCTTACCGGGTCAAGCGCCCGCAAGCTTAAACACGGCGGCGCCAATCTTCTGGCCGGTAGAGCATTTGTCTATAATCTATTTCCCTTCACGTCGTTTGAACTCGGTGATTCTTTTCGCCTTGAGGATGCCTTGATGTGGGGCACTCTTCCGAAAATCCACGCGTTACAAAACGCGGATGATAGAATTCAATATCTCAAATCTTACGCTAATACTTATATTCAAGAAGAGGTGTGGGAGGCTCATCTCATTAAGGATTTAGTCCCTTATCGACGCTTTCTGCAAGTTGCGGCTCAGACAAACGGAACCATTATAAACTATTCCAACATCTCAAACGACACACGTGTTGATCCCAAAACTGTTCAACGTTATTTTCAAATCCTTGAGGAAACTTTGCTTGGTTTCTTTTTAGAGCCATTTCATCGCTCCCTTCGAAAGAGGCAGCGTGCCAATCCCAAATTCTATTTTTTTGATATTGGCGTCCAGCGAGCGTTGACATCAGATTTTGCCATCGAATTTGGGCTTGGATCTTTTGGGTTTGGCAATCGATTTGAGCATTTTGTAATTTGCGAAATTGTAAGGTTGAATCACTACTATCAATCTGGGTTTGAGATTTCATTTATTCGCGAAAATGACGACCTCGAAATTGACGTTGTACTCTCTCACCCAACGGGGAAAATTTGGTTCATCGAGATAAAATCCACGGACTTCGCGCAACAAAATCATTGTGAAGCCCTTGAGTATTTTGGTGAAAAATTTAACGACGCAAAATGCGCTTTATGGTCTTGTGACAAAATAGCTAAATCATTTGGAAAAATATCTGCGGTATATTGGCAAGACGGGCTTCGGGACGTCTTTGGAATTTAGACGGAATGCTCCATCTGGAGTGGCCTATCCCTCCGCAGAGTCGTAACTAAGTTGGTAATGCCCGGATTGAACTTCCTCAAGAAAACTGACTCAATGTTGAGGTTTATAGCCTCAGCTTTCACATGCCACTCAACGCTGCTTAATTTTTTTGGACCGATATTTGCGCCCCTTACGCTAGCGGAGGAAGCCCTCAGCCACGGCTTCGGCGAGGCAGCGCATCGCAGCGACTGATTTGTTTTCCACGCGCATGACAAGGCATATTTCATCCCGGTAAAATGGCGCACCTGCGAGGGGGATGATTTTTTTGCTGGACCGTTCGGCAACTCTGGATGGTAACACTCCAATCCCACATCCGCTCGCAGTGAGCTCAGCCACGACTTCCAGGCTTCGTGACGTGATGATCCGCGTGGGATTAAATCCAGATTTTACTGCTTTCTTAAGTAGAACCTGGGACTGAATTAATTCGGGGTCATAAATCAGGATATGCCCCTTGCCACCTCGGTCTGAAAATCCTTCCTGTTTTTTGCCATCCCGAACCCAAAATCCGACGTCGTCATCGGCAAGTTTTTTGATCAAGAGGTCAGGATGGCGTTGGGGGTTAACCACAATTCCAAGGTCGATTCTTGAGGTCACAACACCTTCTGTGATTTTTCGCGAGAGGTCGTGAACCAGATCCAATTGGAGGTCTGGGTGAGCTAGCAGTACCTTTGGTAAAAACAAGGATAGAGAATACAGGGCAACGGATGGGTGGCAGCCGAGAATGTAGTTGCCCTTGATTGTCTGCATCGATCCCCGCGCATCGGCGCGCACTCCATTCCAGACCTCCAATAGATTCCTTGTCTGTATGAGTAGTAGCTTTCCGCTCTGGGTTAAGGTGACGCCACGCTTGCTTCGCAGAAAAACTTTTTCGCCAAGATCCGCTTCCAGCCTTTGGATCGCCAACGATAAGGATGGCTGAGTGATTCCGAGCCTTTCGGCAGCGCGCGAAAAATTTTGTGTATTCGCAGCCTCAAGAAAATAGTGCAAGTCAGTAGGTGATGGCAGCATAGTTTTACCTTATCACATATATAGTTAGAGTTAATTTTACCAATGTATGGAAGCATTGGTATAGTTCTTTTCTCAAAGAATCAATTAACAAAACCTATTTAGCGAGGATGATTAGCTATGAGAAAATTTGATTCAGGGCGTCGGGAGATATTGAAAAATGCAGGGATGGTAGGTGTCGGGGCTTTGGCCAGCGGGTTTCTACTGAATTCAGCAGCAAAGGCCGCAGGGAAAATCAAAACACCTCCGCAAACGGAAGGCCCCTTTTATCCTGTCACTGACCAATTGGACAAGGACGCAGACATGACTCGTGTAAAGGATCATACCGAATTTGCCGACGGGCAAAGGATACTTTTGAATGGTGTCCTGTTGGATGCTGACACACGTGAACCAGTTGCAGGTGCAATGGTCGAGTTTTGGCAAGCCTGCGCCTCGGGTAAATACGACCATCCCAACGATTCCAACACAGCACCATTAGATCCTCATTTTCAGTATTGGGCGCAGGTCATTACGAATAACTATGGCCAGTTTCGTGTCCTGTCCATCAAGCCAGGAGCCTATCCTGCGAGTGGAAGCTGGGATCGTCCGCCCCACATCCACGTGAAGGTCCACAAGTCAGGTTATCCATCCCTTACAACGCAACTTTATTTTAAGGGAGATCCGCTGAACGAAAAGGATCTGATCCTGCGAAAAATAAGCCCTGCAGAGCGGCACCTGGTCGTGGTTGATTTTGCAGAGTCGCCGGACGGTGCCCGTGGAACCTTAGAGGGGGCGTGGTCTATTTATATTGGAAAATTCCTGCCGTCAGTAGGCGGATCAACGGTGCCAGGACGATTGTTCAGCACACCGGAAATTGAATAGGAATTTTTGTGGCGGGATTGTCTGAAGCGGGAGGGTTCTTTATTGGAGATTGGGGGGAAGAGCGCCGGCAAGGTGGTGTGATGGGTTGGGGAATGCGTTAATATCCAATAAATTCAGCCTATTAGTAAGGTCTAAATTTTTAGGCCAATTTGGTCTTTACTTTCAGTCCATATCATCCGACACTATCCTAGCCTCGGTTATTAATGCTTTCGGCAAGCCCCACGTTAGGAGCTAGCATGCGCTTTCTTTCCCGTATTCGAGCCTCAAAAGGCCTGAGCGAGCGGACGATCGCTGAAATGGTCGGTCTGGCCCGTGAGACCCTGCGAACCACCGAACGCGACATGCGGCATGCCAACCCAAGGCATCTTGAGCTGATCGGAGAGGTGTTGGATATGGAATTGCTGCTTGCGCTCGTACCTACGGAAGCACCGGTTTCAGATTTGTCGACCATCGCAGTATCGCTTTCCGTCATCGTAGACGGTTTCGAGTCATGGAAGATTCATTTCATGAATCTCGTCGACGAGTTTCGCCGGCATTCTGATATTCGCTTGCTGCTGCTACCGCCGTCGGCAAAATTGGAGCCGCGCCTGACAGCACTCCTGGCTTCCATAGTTCAAAGCCTATGTGACGAGGTCGGGCTCGAAGCACCCGCCTGGAGCCGCGCCTTGCGTTTCCTTGCGAGACCTTGGTTTGTCTCAGGGATCGAGTCGCTAAAGGCCTCTACACTGGTCGAGTCGCCACTACCATTCCGCCGCAATAATATCTTTGTACAAGATAATTTTCTGGCGAGGGCATAGCGCATGCTTACACGCGATGACATCTTGATCTGTCTTGAAGCTGTCAACGAGGAGTTACGCGAGCAAGACGTTAAAGGCGAAATCGGCATCATAGGAGGCGCCGTCATGTGTCTGGTTTTCAATGCCAGAAATGCCACTCGCGACGTTGACGCTGTTTTTGTGCCCAGTCAGGTGATTCGCAAAGCGGCTGTCAAAGTCGGCCGTGCCAGGGGCCTGCCTGACGACTGGCTTAACGACGCCGCCAAAGGATTTCTGGTCGAAAAGTTCAAGCGCGAGGACGTCAAACGCTTTTCCAATCTCATCGTTTGGGCACCAGAAGCTCGCTACATGCTGGCGATGAAATGCATCAGCGCCCGCTGGGATTCGTCCGATCGAGACGACGTAATATTTCTGGTTAAACACCTTAACATCAAGTCCCCTGCGGCAGTTTTTTCAGTTATTCAAGACTACTACCCAAAAATGCAAATCCCGCCAAAAACGCAATTTTTTATAGAAGAGATTCTCGAAAACCCGCCGAGTACACCAATGACCGGCAAATCCCGGTAAGGTACGCTGGCTAGACTGTCCGGTTCAAACGGGGGCCATTACACCCTTTTTAATTACATTCACTGCGGGAAAATTTAATTAAAAGATGTGACCTAAGTTGGAGTTATCACACCACAAGCCATGGCTAACTAAAAATTCCATGCGAATTTCCGATGAGTTCCCTCTCGACCGACTTGTTTTTAAGGAGAATTTTCCATGCTTCACATGGCAAATCGAATCATTATGATTGCATTGATCGGATTGGTGCCTGCCGCTTGTCGCAATTTACGTAACACGGGGGCGAAACTTGGATTTGTCCAGTCGGAACGAAACGTGATCGATGACTTGTGCAGAAACAGCTCCAAAGTCAGCCGGATGTCGGTCATCAGATTGTCCAACGGAGGTTCCCTTACCGCAATTGATGGCAATCCTTGCGGCAAGACTTCGTCGAGATCCGGGGTGGCGAAGTACAATTCCGTGTCAGGCGGAACGGCGAACGCTAGCCCATCGGTTAGCCAGAAACCGTACGATCTTGGAGTGGAAGAGGTCAACTATCCAGCAAACAACTTCGGTTATGGGGCGTCGGCTGCGGACCGGAAGAAGCCGAATTTTATTTTTGCGCCGTCCGAGACATCGGACCCAGCCATCGTCCGCGCTGATCTGCAAACCATGTATGAAGCACAGCGCCAAGGATTCCGTGTCATCGACATGTCAGCCTTGTCCAGCCAAGGAATTCAAGATCAATTAACCATGCTGCGGAGAGCAGAACCTGGAATTTTCTCCGACAACAGGTCCCTTGTATACATGAGCGCCCACGGTCAGGTCAGGGAGGAGAACGGCCGGATCCGCCACTTTAGCACCATCCAAGGCGAGGAGTATATCGCGGAGACGGGTCAGATTAGGGAGTACGACGGTTTCGTTGACACCGCCGACCGCATTAAGGCGATCAATCGCGGCCTCGGCCAAGAGTTCTTCAACAAGGACCGTTCGGTCATTTTCAATTCCTCGTGTTTCGCTGGACAAGCCGGTGAAGACCTCGGTGCCAACTATTCAGGACCGACCGTGATCAATGCGGCGACTCGAAACCAATTAAGTGGATCCGGCGAGGTCTTTGAATTGATGCGCATGATGGACCCTGAATACGTGGGCCAGAAGATTGGCAGCGGGGACGGAAGTGTGACCCCCCAGCAATTCGCCGATTACTTGAATCGTCCGGAAAACCAGCTTGGCACAACAACAGACATATTGGTCCAAACCCAATACTTCACCGATTTCAATGACGACTTCGCCCGACGATATAATGCCCGCACTGGCATCGCCAGCGATGTGACGGACGACAGTTATGTTCAGTCCGCAGGAGGTTCGACGGGGGCGCCAATCCGCGAGCGGGTCACCGTCGCTACCCCGCAAACAATCGAAATTGTTGGCGATGGTAAATCCGGTTTTTTGATTCCGCCAGGACGCCTAACCCAGGGAGAAAACGCCGATATCCCCTCTGCGTCGACTTTCGACACGCTATCTCAGGGTAATCAAGTCGAGCAAACCACGCCGTATTCCGGATCGGCGGACGACCCCTACGTTGTCGACGAGGACTGAGTTGTGAGAAAGGCGACGAGATTGGGTGAGGAACTCGATTGCACTGCCCTCCGGCAAAAAATTGACGGCCGACAGAACACAGAGGCTCTTTACGAGTGTATCCACCAGTTCCGTAGACTGTAGATTCGTCTCTTTTCAAGGATGACAAGATGCGTCGGGACGACTTTCCGCGAAAATTACCGGCCAATCATTTTGGCGATGTAAGGCTGTCGCGAGAGGGGTCTCTTCGTAGTATGTCTGAGTCAATTCAGCTCTATTGACAACACCCCGAAATTAGCGTTAAAATTCGGATTATGATTAGTAGACTATGTAACCACTCAAAATCAAATAGTTTTTTTCTCTTCGGACCCCGTGGAGTTGGGAAAACTACGATTATTCGCGAACAATTTCCTGACGAACAAGCCTTGTACGTCGACCTCCTCGACATTGAACTTATGGACCAACTATTGCTGGATCCGGGGCGATTTAAGCAACTCATCGACAGCCCGGAAAATTTTAGTAAGCCCGTCATTGTTGATGAGGTTCAAAAATTTCCAAAAATATTGGACGTGGTCCATTCCCAGATTCAACGGCGGAAGCGTCAATTTATTTTGACCGGATCCAGTAGTCGAAAACTCAAGCAACAAAGTAGCAATCTGCTGGCTGGACGCGCTTGGGTTTATAATTTGTATCCTCTATCGACATTAGAATTGCGCGATACATTTGATCTCAAAAAAGCACTTGAGGTCGGTGGGCTTCCTGAAGCTTATCTTCAAAGTGATCGCGCCTCATCCGCTGAATATCTCAAAGCTTACGTGGCAACGTATCTTCAAAAGGAAATTCAGCAGGAACAATGGGTGAGAAAACTTGACCCATTCAGGAGATTTCTATCCATAGCCGCCCAAATGAACGGAAAAATCGTCAATAAGTCAAAAATCGCTAAAGAAGCGGGCGTTGACGATACCACGGTAGCGAATTATTTTGAGATTTTAGAGGATACGCTTTTAGGTTTCTATTTGCCGGCGTTTCATAAATCGGCTCGAAAAGCACAAGCACTGACTCCAAAATTTTATTTCATTGATACAGGTATTAAGCGCGCACTCGATCGCACACTTTCGGTTGAACTATTGCCGCAGACTTTTGCGTGGGGAGATGCTTTTGAGCACTGGGTGATTCTTGAATTCATTAAAAACGCATCCTATCGCCGCCTTGATTGGACTTTTTCTTTTATCCGCACAAAAGATGGCGTGGAAATAGATCTGGTTGTCGAGCGTCCCGGCGCGAAGAATCTATTTATTGAAATAAAATCTAAAATTTTGGTTGATGAAAGTGACGTCAAAGGTCTTGAAACACTTGGTAGGGATACCGATTCAAAAGCGGAAAAATGGCTGCTATCCAATGACCCCTTGGAGCGAGTATTTGGAAGTACGAGGGCCGTACATTGGCAAAAGGCCCTCTCCGATCTCTTTGGGAAGTAGCATCGCCTGCAATGGTCCTGGGTTCAGGATTTCCGTGCAGCGCTCCAGAGCTTGCTCGGGACTGTAATGGCCCCCGTCAGGTTAGCCAGCGGTAGCCCTGATGCCTTCCTTGCGAAATATTCGCCAGATGGGGTCCTTCAATAAGGCACCTTAACCACTTATGGTGCTCTTTATGCCTCATATAACTCACTGCCTTCGGGCAATTAAGTCCACATAGACCGCAAATCGCCGCCGGAGCCTCCTCGTCCGTCCGCTGCTACGGTAGTTATCTGATCGCGAAGGATCAGTTTTTTTTCATGAAACTCTCGGGCAAATCAGGTCACGATCCCAGACCGATTTACTTATGCAATTCATCACCGAGATTTTTGAATAGGACGGCAAGGCGTTTTTCGAGATCATTCATTTCAGCCATCAAATGCTTTTGAGCCGATTCGGTCCGCGCCCCGACGTTTTTGTTGAGTTCATCACCCAGGCCGCCCAACTCTTTGCGCAAGGCCTTAAGCCTTGATGCGATTGCATCATCGGATTCTTCCAAGGCGGTTTTCACTTCGCTTTTTGCTTTGGAGGGCGATGCTGCATCGGCTGCAAACAGCTGAATGGATTGGCTAATTACAGCAATAAACACGAGGTTCTTGATCACTTTCAACATAATAATCACCTTACACAATTATCTTAAAATCAATTCAAAGGTTCAGTACCATTAAAACCAGCACTGTAACAGTCACGATGAAAAATTTTCTCGAGGGGAAAACGCGGACTAACCTTGGCGGGTTCGCGCGCAAGTCGCCAGCCCCGCAACAAGGGCGCGTTTGTATCCGAGTCGTGCCGTTAGGCCGCCCGGCGGAATCGCTCCTGCGAAATAGGCAATAAAAAAGGAAAACTGGATCAGGGCTGCTTCGGTATCGCAAAGATTGAACGCCGACTTGAGGTATGGCATCAGGATATCATTGAGGCAAGTTATGAGGCCCCGGGCAAAAAAGAGAAATGTGACAGAGGCAAGTCTCATGCGGTATTACTTCCTCAGGGGTTTGGGATGTTCCGCTCACTTGATGATACGGCCCGATATTTTGGCTAAATCTAAGTCTGGCCTTCAAGTCCCCGACAAATTTGAGTTGGCTTAGCCCAGCCTATAAGAAGGTAAAAGATCCCCCTTCCCCTCGGACGGGCTGATTTCGCTGGATGGATTTTGAATGTTCGTTTTTGGCCACCAATCACGCAGGCCTTTGCGGAGTGCATTTTCTGCATCGTTGATTCTGCACGTTATGGTGTCCTTGATCTTGCTTATCCCGGGAAGGCTGCTGATGGAACGGCAGCAGTTTCTCTTACCCAGAGGCACCATCCCATCCACGGTTATAAAATTGGGCGTTTCGGTTGACCACGGCAGCAGCAAGAAGAAGACGAAGAAGCGGAAAGTCATCGTAACCCCGACCGTCCGATCCCCGCGCTATCTTGCCTACAGTCAGCTGCTTCCTCGAAACAAGGACCTTGCGGGTTCTGGCGAGAGCTCAGGTCACCCGTCACGTCGTGCGGCGGGCACCATCACCGGCATTGACGCCCTTCAGGCCGACTTAAAATCACACATACCATTGCAAAACTTTGCTCAAGATTTTCGTGACCGCGTGAACGTCCCGCTGAACCTGTATGAAATCCAAAAGTCTGGTGCCGCAACTGCCAGGTTGTCGCGTCGGGGGACGACTTCTTGGCGGATCAGAGTTAGCGGAGACCCGTTTGCTCGGGCAATTGTTACGCGCGCGCTCGAAGAAATGCTTCCGAACACTTGGGGATGGATGCAGCTTTCTCGGGTCGAGTACGATGAGGTTGAACTTGATTTTGAATTTATAACCCGGTCGTTGCATTCGCTTAACCAGGAGCAACAAAATCTTTCTATCCGCAACAACCGCGCCGCCCTAACCGTATATCACTACGAAAACAGGATTGCATGGGGGCTGGCTTCTAAATTGTTAGTGGTCGAGCAGACCTTCAAGGGACTGAACATCTTGGGTCTGGACAATTTTGTGAAGTCCAAGCCTGATCCGGCAATGGCAGCTGATATCGTTAGGCTCAAGGCGTCGCCCGCATTCATGAGCTCGACATATATAAACGCCATCAACAGTTCGGAAACGCAGCGAAGATGACGAATATAAGAATCAGTCTTAGCATTTCCAAATGTCAGAGCTGGAGTAGGCCCCGTCAAACTGGACAGTCTAAGCCTTGTGTTATTGAGCAAGCGATTGTATTTGATCAGAGTTGTATATTCATGTTCTGAGAAGGGACCAACTCATGTGGCAAAAACGGTTAATTTTTCTTACGGTCTTCTTGTCGTTCGCCTCGCAGCGCTCAATTGCGCAAATCGTAGCGGAGCCAACATCGTCTCCAAGTGAAGCACCCTATTCGAGTTTCGCAGTGACCGTCAAAGGGGGAGCTACCGTTTTTAGTGGCGACCTTACAGCAAATAAAAAAGCATATTACGATGGCTTCTCGTTGGTCAGCTTCTTCCAACGCACGAACTTTCCCCTAATGGCATACATTGGCATGGACGTTAGTGAAATCAACGGTGCTACTAGCAAGGCTAGTGAATTTCCATTTAGTGACGACCGCTCGCTAACGATGGCTTCAGTGATTTTTCCCGCGGTTGGTGTGTGTTTTCCGTTGCTGAGTCGCTCTCTAAAGCCCTGCTTTGGCGGCGGATTAGGTGCCATCGCAATACGTGATAAAGACGGAAATGATCAGACATATGGAAGCACTATTCTCAATTTGTCGACCGCATATACTCTCGATAGTGGTCTCCAACTTGGTATTGAAAGTCGTTACTTCAACGTTTCGGGGCGAAGAAACAATATAAATGCGGAATTTGCGGCGCTGTCATATGGATTAACAGCAGGGTGGGAGTTTCGGTAGAGAGGTTACAAGAAACAGGTATCGCGGGTGATTGTAGGAAATTCAAGCACACTTCAAGATCTATCCCGCAGCCGGTCCCGCCAACGTTTTCGCGCCCCAAACCGAGACGCGGATTGGGTGCGGCGATCGAAAATCGCAGTGCTTTATTCAAGAATCAAAGTCAGGATTATAAAGGCCTGGCTCAGCCAGTGATCGTGTCCCGGTTTTTGATCGCGAGATGCATTCTACGACGGTAGATGCCTCGTTCCGAACCGGAATTAACCTCAGAGCTGAGCGAGTGCTCGCCAATCATTTCCTGACTGGTCTTGAGGGGAGCTATTCATGGGGCAAGGTGAAGTTGGTTGACCTTGGCAGCTTAGCGGTTATTGAGCAAGCTATTGTATATGATCAAAGTTGAATATTCATGGAAGCGATATCCCTCGTGCAATGCAGGACCGCATATAGAGGATAGTTCTCATATTGGCCTGCCTGTTGAAAATTAAGCAGATTGACGCGACAGGCGCGGGTTAATTCGGGATATCGATCTCGAAACGATCGCAGGGATTTTGATTTGACGTTGATTCCTGCTTTAGCTTCAAGTGGAAGAATGGTTCCTGCGGACTGAATCACAAAATCGATCTCGGCATTCCCCGAACTTTCCCAATAGTGAAGCGGCTTGCCCTTGGAGACCAATTGTTGTGCGACGTAATTTTCGATGAAAGCGCCATGAAACTCATGAAAGACTCGTGACCCACGGTACAGCACATCGAAAGGAAGGTCGGCCAACGCCCCCAGCAATCCAATATCGAGAACGTAAACCTTAAAAATGTCAGGGTCCTCATAGGATCGCAAAGGCATCGCGGCCTTGGCAAGGCGGTGGCAATAATGAATCAATCCGGCGTCCTGCAACCACGCGAGAGCCGATTCGTAGTCACGACCGCGCGCTCCACGACGAACCGCTGAAAAAATAAAACGTTTGTTTTCGCGAGACAGGTGAGAAGGTATCGAATCCCATACACGAGACAACTTGAGAATGTCGGACGCCGGGGCATGTTTGGCGAAGTCGTTCTGATAGCCGCGCAAGATAGTTTCCTGGATATGACGTGCCTTGGCAAAACCACCTGAACCCGCAAATCCGGCAACCACTTCCGGCATCCCGCCGACGATGAAATAGTTTGTCAGATGCGTCAGAAACTTTTGGTGAAAGGCATCGGCCAGCGGCACTAGGTCGCGTTTTCCTTCGAGCAACGAGCGCAATGCAGTCCCGTTGTTGGCGTCAAGAAACTCTTCAAACGTCATAGGGAACAAATCAAGGAAATCAACCTTTCCAACAGGAAATGAACGTCCCTGCGACATCTTGACACCAAGCAATGATCCGGCCGCAACCACATACTACTCAGGGGCTTCCTCGCAAAAATATTTGAGCGCATTGAGCGCCGCATTGGATTCTTGAATCTCGTCAAAAATAAGGAGCGTTCGTCCGGCCTCGATTTCTTTTCCCGTGTAAGCCAAAATCTTTGTAACAAGAATTTTCGGATCAAGCGTTTCTTGAAAGAGTGTCGCTAAAAGAGGGTCTTTTTTAAAATTCAGAAGCACAAAGCTGTCGTAACAAGTTTCACCAAGCCACTGAAGTGCATAGGATTTTCCAGTTTGCCGAGGTCCCCGCAAGATTAGGGGTTTGCGCTCTTGGGAGCGGGACCAGGCACGGAGGTGTTCATAGATATCCCGCTTCATCGTTAAGCCACCGTATTTATTGAGTTCATATAATATATACGATACAATAACGTGCGTTCTTTGCCAATTATTCCATCAAATAACGTGTAAATCTTTCACTCTTTATGGTCATAAAGAGAGTAGCCCTCGTCAAACCGGACAGTCTAGCCAGCGTACCTTACCGGGATTTCCCGGTCGTTGGTGTACTCGGTGGGTTTTCGAGAATCTCTTCTATGAAAAATTGCGTTTTTGGCGGGATTTGCATTTTTGGATAGTAGTCCTGAATCACTGAAAAAACTGCCGCAGGGGACTTGATGTTAAGGTGATTAACCAGAAATATTACGTCGTCTCGATCGGACGAATCCCAGCGGGCGCTGATGCATTTCATCGCCAGCATGTAGCGAGCTTCTGGTGCCCAAACGAT
>Ga0214919_10002499_pt1 | contig 28855 bp, 29 predicted proteins | sample LL1503_MetaG_FD_177994 | JGI IMG/M metagenome (GOLD analysis project Ga0214919, IMG submission 177994) | Freshwater microbial communities from Lake Lanier, Atlanta, Georgia, United States - LL-1503 | ecosystem: Environmental > Aquatic > Freshwater > Lake | place: USA: Georgia | collected... | reverse complement strand
CACCATACTTATCTCCGAAGAATGCAATTGCACCAGCGGCTAGGGCTTCTTCTTTTGACGATTCAGTTGCGGTGACAGGCGAATTGGTCAAGACCTGTGCATTTGCCAAAGTCTCAATTTTCATGATTTCTTCTGCCGTCACTGCGTCATAGTGGCTGAAGTCAAAGCGCAACCGATCAGGAGACACAAGGGATCCCGCTTGCTTCACATGCTCGCCCAGGACTGTTCGAAGAGCCCAGTGCAATACATGCGTGCCGGTGTGGTTACGACGTGTGGCTGTGCGCGCATCAACATTGATTCGTGCAGTGACAGCGACCCCTTCAGTGGGCTCACCTGACACGACTCGACACACGTGTCGGCGTAGTCCTGGCAATGCAAAATTCGTATCAATCACTGATAATTCGAAACCGTCGCCGATGATGGTGCCGATATCGCCGACTTGACCACCGCTCTCTGCGTAAAACGGCGTGTGATCGAGGAAGACTTCAACACATGAGTCGTCACCGTCAATGACCGCAAGAACAGTTGACTCGGACGAATCATGAACATAACCAACGAACTCTGTGACTCCGTGAGTCTCCATGACTTCGCGGTATGCCTCAACGCGATCAGCATCAGAGCGTCCAGACTTACGCGCACTTTTAGCGCGAGTTTTTTGTTCATTCATTTCTGCCTGAAAGCCTTCAATGTCAACATCGACTCCGCGCTCACTAGCAATTTCTTGTGTGAGTTCCAATGGAAAGCCATACGTGTCGTGTAACAAGAATGCGGACCTTCCGGACAACTTCTTATTACCACCCGACAGATCGTCTTCAAGGATCGACAAACCAGTCTTCAAAGTGTGACGAAAGCGTTCTTCTTCTTTTGTGAGCACACCAAGAACGAAATCCTTGTTCTTCGCCACATCGGGATACGCAGTAGCCATGACATCGATTGCCGTATTAGCCAATGATGGCATCACCAATTTTTCAGTGCCGAGTAAATACGCGTGACGAACTGCTCGACGAATAATGCGCCGCAACACGTACCCACGGTTTTCATTACTGGGAAATACTCCGTCGTTGATGAGCATCGCTGCTGAACGCGCATGCTCTGCCAAGACTCGCAAGCTGAAACTATTACGGTCTTCGTAATCGCCAATTTTGTAGTGCGCGCCCGTTGTGGACTGAGCTTGTTCAATGATGGGGACCAACACGTCTGTTTCCCAGACCGAGTCAACACCTTGTACCAGCGCAAGAATCCGCTCTAAACCAGCGCCCGTGTCGATACTTGGTTTGGGTAACGGCGAACGCGAGCCATCAGGAGCTTGGTTGTATTGCATAAATACAAGGTTCCAGAACTCCATAAACCGATCACCGGTTGGATCATTTGCTGGGCCACCATCGGGCCCAAATGCTGCTCCGCGGTCGATATGAATTTCAGAGCATGGTCCGCATGGTCCGGTATCTCCTGCTTGCCAGAAATTGTCTTTGTCGCCAAGTCGCTGAATGCGATTCATTGGCACTCCGACTTGTTCATGCCACATTGCTTCGGCTTCATCATCTGATTCATGCACAGTGATCCACAAACGATCGCCATCGAATCCAAAAACCTCTGTGACCAATTCCCATGACCAGGGAATTGCGTCAGATTTGAAATAGTCACCGAAACTGAAATTACCGAGCATCTCGAAAAAGACAAGGTGACGTTTCGTACGACCTACTTCGTCGAGGTCGTTATGTTTACCACCGGCACGAACACATTTTTGAACAGTGACAGCTCTGTTGTAGGGAGCAACTTCATCACCCATGAAGTACGGCTTAAACGGCACCATGCCTGCCACCGTGAACAACAAGGTGGGGTCATGAGGAATCAGACTGGCCGACGGAACAACAGTGTGTCCTTTGTCGGCGAAATAGCCAGAAAAGGCTCCACGAAGCGCATCAGCTGAGCGCGGGATACTGGAGCTGTGTGACGATGCCATGAAGGCACCATCTTAGCGATGGCTGGTTCTCTGGCGGGGTGGGTTATGACGGCGGGTCGGATTTGAGGACGACCTCGGCATCGAAGACGATGGCGTTGCAGATCCAGTCGAATCCCGATTGCGGTAGTTGTCCACCAAGGACATCACGCCATCGGAGAGCGCAATGATGCTGCGCCTAACTCCGGCTGCGATTGCATCAGCGATGTTGGCAGGTGTCAATTTTTCTGAAACAGACACGATGGTTCGTTTCAACCAGACCACAATGCTTGCTCCGGCTACGGCCCCAGACACAAACCAAAACATGCGACGCATCATGACCGCAACGCATCAACTTTGTTATGCGGGGTCCTCATGGCCTTCACGGTAGTACCGCAATTCGCCTAATCCCAACGGAAGGTAGGACGGTGGTTCCACGGTGGTCGGAGGCGCTTGTCCCGTATGGCCTTCCCGCACGTCAGACAGTGCGCGAGATAATGCATCTGTCACCGAACGACTCTTCGGAGCTCGAGCCAAATAGATGACCGCATGAGCCAGATTCAGTTGTGCCTCTGGCAATCCGACCCTTTCTAGTACTTGGGCTGCTGATGTTGCAATGACAAGTGCATTGTTGTCCGCCAACCCAATGTCTTCGCTTGCGAAAATCATCATTCGTCGAGCGATGAATCGTGGGTCCTCCCCTGCCTCCAACATTCTGGCAAGCCAATGGAGTGCGACATTTACATCGCTAGCACGCATTGATTTTATGAACGCAGAAATTACGTCGTAATGATCATCTCGTCCCATACGTGACACGCTCGTATCGAGGGCCGTTGTAGCAGCCGAAATATCAATGCGGCCGTTCGTTGCTAACGCACAACACACTTCAAATGCAGTAAGAGCCTGACGAGCATCTCCTGTCACACGACGAGCAATCAGTTCGAGTGCATCTTCGTCCGCTGGAATTCCTTCCGTCTCTACTGCTCGGTGAAGCAAATCCATAATCGCTTCTGCATCTACAGGCTTTAACGCAAAGACAGACGAGCGACTACGAAGAGCAGGGTTGACCGAGAAAGCAGGATTCTCTGTTGTTGCACCTACAAGAGTGATGAGGCCGCTTTCAACTGCGTGCAATAAAGCATCTTGTTGCACCGTAGAGAACCGATGAATCTCATCGACGAATACAACAGTGCCACGATCATCAATGGTGAGTCTCCGACGCGCCATTTCAATAACTTCGCGAATATCTTTCACGCCTGCAGTCACTGCACTTAAGCGTTCAAAACCACGTTGAGTTGTTGACGCCACAAGTTCAGCCAACGTTGTTTTTCCCGTACCCGGAGGACCCCACACAATGATTGATGACAAGCGATCACTTTCAATCAATCGACGTAATGGACCATTCGGACCAACTAGATGATTCTGACCTACTACGTCATCGAGTGAACGAGGACGCATACGCGCAGCGAGTGGAGACCGTGCAGCGAGTCGATCTTCTGTCGATGACGTAAAGAGGTCAGGTGAATCCACGACTACGACGAAGCAGGTGGTGGCAACAACCGAAGACCCAAATCAGCAAGATGCGCTGGGTCCACTGGTGTCGGTGCATTCGTCATTGGGTCAGAGCCACTCTGTGTCTTTGGAAACGCAATGACTTCGCGAATATTTTCTTCACCAGCCAGGATTGCGGCAAGACGATCAATACCGAAAGCAAATCCGCCGTGCGGTGGGGCTCCGTATTTGAACGGCTGCAAGAAGAAACCAAAACGCTTGTCTGCTTCTTCGTCACTGATACCCAATTGATTAAACACCCGACGTTGCATCTCTGGCTCGTGAATACGAATAGAACCTGAACCAAGTTCCCAACCATTCAAGACAAGGTCATATGCCAGGGCACGAACTTTGAGGGGTTCAGAGTCGAATAGTGACATGTCATCGGGATGTGGGTGACAGAACGGGTGATGGCCAGGACGAGGGCGACCCGATACCGGGTCGATTCCAATGAACAATGGGAACTCAGTAACCCATACATACTTATAGGGGCCTTCATGCACTGGTGGACGACCAATGTCGTTACGCAGCTGGCCAAGTACTTCACATGTGGTGTCCCACTCATCTGCGACCAACAACAGCAAGTCGCCTTCTGTTGCGCCCATTGCAGAAACCAGTGCGGTCTTTTCAGAGTCGCTCAGGAATTTCGCAACAGGTGAATCGATGGCACCCTCAGCGCCGATCTTCATCCAAACAAGACCCTTTGCACCGATCTTCTTGGCGCGATCCGTGAGACCGTCGAGTTTGTTTCGACCAAACGCTGCAGCGTCTGGGTAGGTCTTGGTATCAACACAAATACCCTTGATACATGACGCACCAGCAAAGGCCTTGAATTCTGTGCCTGCGAACAACGGTGTTAGTTCGATGAGTTCCATTCCAAACCGAAGGTCAGGCTTATCGATTCCGTATCGATTCATCGCGTCGTGCCACGTAATACGCTCGATTTCAGGAGGAGCTTCTCCGGTTACCGCAATTGCTGCTGCAACAACTGCACGTCCGATATTTTCCAACACGTCATCTTGCGAGACGAACGACATCTCTGCGTCAAGCTGCATGAATTCATATTGGCGATCCGCACGCAAGTCTTCATCGCGAAGGCAACGAGCAATCTGGTAGTACCTGTCGACTCCTGCCACCATGAGTAGCTGCTTCCAGAGTTGCGGAGATTGTGGCAGTGCAAAGAACGAACCTGGTTCTTTTCGAGACGGAACCAGAAATTCACGTGCGCCTTCAGGAGTAGACGGCATCAGGAACGGAGTTTCGACTTCAACGAATCCGTTTGTCTCCATCTCTTTTCGGATTGCACTGTTGATCTGTGCGCGCACGCGCAAGTTCTTCTGCATTCTTTCGCGTCGAATATCGAGGTAACGGAACTTTAATCGAATTGATTCATCTACATCGTCTGCACGCGCATCAACAGGAAAAGGTGGTGGTTCGGCTGAGTTCAGAATCTCGACAACGCAATCACCAATTTCGACCATCCCGGTTGTGAGAGACGAGTTGATGGTGCCTTCAGGTCGCGCACGCACAACGCCCGTGACCCGAATGACGTATTCGCTACGTACATCGACGTCATTGTCTACAACACATTGCATGATTCCGGAATGGTCACGAATATCAACGAAAGCAAGATGTTCTCCGTGCTCACGGCGACGGGCAACCCAACCGCAGAGCGACACAGTTTGTCCAACGCTTGCTATATCTAATTCTCCACACATGTGTGTTCGCATTGCAGTGGATCTCATGGGGTGTGCCGCCTTGGCTGTCTCGGTCCAAGAACCGACTCCAGATGACTCTGCAGTTCGATTGATGGAATAGTTGTTTGTTCAGATGTAGAGAGATTGCGCACGGTGCACGTTGATTCCTGGGCCTCAGAATCGCCAATGATGACTGCAACCTGTGCCCCACTTCGATCTGCACTCTTCATTTGTGACTTCATGCTGCGACCTTCAAAAGCTCGATCAGCAGAGAAACCGCTCTGACGCAATTTGTGAGTGATGGACAATGCGTGACTACCACCAGCTGTATCAATGACAAAGACATCTAAGACTGGAAATCCGTATGAGAAACATTCTTCTGCGTCGCACGCAAGCAATGTGCGGTCGACTCCGAGAGCAAAACCAATTCCAGGGGTAGCAGGGCCTCCGAGGTCTTCAACGAGACCGTCATATCGACCACCGCCGCCGACTGCATTTTGGGCTGAGTCAAGTGAGCCCGATACAAATTCAAAAGTTGTGCGTTGGTAGTAATCGAGTCCGCGAACGAGACGTTCGTTGACAACGTATGGGATCTGTAACGAGTCAAGCCCTGCACACACAGCTGCAAAGTGAGCAGCGGCATCAGTACTCAGAAACGCGCCGATTGTTGGAGCACCAGCAATTGCGTCAGCATCTTGTGGCCTCTTTGAATCGAGTACACGTAGTGGATTGCGCTCTACTGTTGCCAAGGCTTCGGCACTCATTGTGCCGCTATGGGTTTTGAAATACGCGCCGAGTGCCTCGACATAGCGACCACGGTCACCTGCATCGCCTAGCGAGTTGATGATCAAAGACACTTTGCTCAACCCAATCGCTTTGTAGAAATCCCAACCGAGCGCGATGACTTCAACATCAAGCTGAGAGTCATCAACACCCAAGACTTCGATACCTACTTGATCAAACTGTCGATACCGTCCGGCTTGGGGACGCTCGTACCGAAAGTTCGGCCCTGAGTACCACACCTTCCAGGGGGGCGTAGGGCGATGCTGCGCGAAGGCACGACACACACTTGCTGTGTGTTCTGGACGCAGAGCGATATGACGACCACCCTTGTCGGTAAAGTCATACATCTCTTTCGTGACTACATCAGTGGCATCGCCCAGACGCTGAAACACTCCGAGATCTTCAAACATCGGCGGGATGATGTTCTGATAGCCAGCTGATTCGACGCCATCTGCAAACACCTGCACCAGGGCACGCCATCTACCCGCATGAGGCGGCAAGATATCGCGAGTTCCCGGACTTGTTTGAAACGATGACACAGCCAGTCAGGCTAGTCGGACTGCCCACCAGGAACGATGCGATATGCGTCGTACACCGAATCAATTGACTTAATGACCCGCAAAACAGCGTCTAAGTGATTGGGGTCACCTAGTTCGAATTCAAATCGCATCTTTGCTACCCGATCAGAGCCGGTGTGGGTACTGCACGCAACGATGTTGACGTGCTGCTCTGACAGAACATTGGCCACATCGCGCAATAACTTGCTTCTGTCGAGAGCAACGACTTCGACTCCGACGTTGAACATGGTTCCGGGCGATGTTCTGGCCCATTCCACTTCAATCATGCGAGTGGGTTCGCCTTCCACCAATGATCCTGCATTTGCACAATCCGAACGGTGGACGCTGACTCCCCGACCCTTCGTGATGAACCCTGAAATCTCATCACCCGGCACAGGCGTGCAGCATCGCGACAAACGAACAAGCACATCTTCAAGACCTTCAACATGAATTCCTGTAGCACTTCGCTTCTCTGTGGTGATGAGATCCATACGCATCGGCATAGCTAATTGCTCATCACTGCCTTCACGCCGCATTGCTCGACCGATTCTCTGAGCAAAACCGCGAGCCGAAACATGATGTTCACCGATAGCTGCGAACAATGTGTCGATGTCAGTCATATTGAGTGCTTCAAGTTCCTGTAAGAAAGCATCTGATGTCCAGATGCGCTGAACGGGAAGACCTTCTCGGCGCAGTTCCGCAGTCAGATCGTCACGGCCTGTCTCGACCATGTCTTCACGACGCTCACGTGTAAACCAGTTCTTGATCTTGCTCTTGGCACGAGGCGACTGGACAAAACCTAACCAGTCACGCGATGGTCCAGCGCCTTCAACATTAGAAGTAAAGATCTCACAGGAGTCTCCCGACACCAACGTTGAATCAAGTGATACCAACCGGCCATTGACTCTGGCGCCAACACATGAGTGACCAACTTCTGTATGCACGGTGTATGCAAAATCCACAGGAGTGGAATTAATTGGCAAAGTAATTACTCTGCCCTTCGGTGTAAAAACGAAGACTTCTTCTTGTTCAAGGTCGTTCTTCAAATCCGCCATGAATTCGCCTGGATCAGAAATCTCTGATTGCCAGTCAATGATTCGATTCAACCAATCAGAGTCGTTTGTATCAGTGCCCTCTTTGTACGCAAAGTGAGCAGCAACACCTCGTTCTGCGCGTTCGTGCATCTCTTGAGTACGAATCTGTACTTCTAGTGCACGACCTCCTGGGCCAATCACCGTGGTGTGCAATGACTGGTACAAGTTGAACTTCGGCATGGCGATGTAATCCTTGAAGCGACCAACGACGGGCCTCCATTTACCATGCAAGCAACCGAGTGCGCCGTAGCAATCACGAACACTGTCAACAACGATTCGAATTGCTACAAGATCGAAAATGTCATCGAAGTCTCTGTCTTTCTGCACCATCTTTTCGTAGATGCTCCAGAGATGTTTCCCACGGCCAGTGACTTGAGCTTCAATATTGACTTCCGACAATCTGGCTGACACCTCTGCAATCGCTTTCGCCAAGTACAGGTCACGTTCCGGAGTTCGCGTGGATACCAAATGATCCAATTCGGCAAAACGCTTTGGATACAGCGCGGCGAATGACAAGTCTTCTAATTGTTGCTTCACCTCTTGCATACCCATGCGGTGCGCCAGGGGCGCATAAATATCAAGAGTCTCTTGTGCGGTGCGTTGTTGCTTTTCCAACGGAACACCAGCCAGTGTTCTCATGTTGTGCAGACGGTCAGCAAGCTTGATGACCAGAACCCGCATGTCTTTGGCCATGGCCACCAACATTTTGCGCATCGTTGCTGCTTGCTGAGCTTCACGTGAATCAAATTGCAGACGCTCTAACTTTGTGACTCCATCAACAAGCATTGCAACTTCATCACCAAACTTACGTTGTACGTCTTCAATGGTGATTTCAGTATCTTCCACTGCGTCATGTAAGAGCGCTGCAGCTAATGACACTTCGTCAAGACCAATGTCGGCAACGATGCGTGCAACCGCAATGGGGTGATTGATGTACGCCTCGCCAGAAGAACGCATTTGATTTGTGTGCGCAACACGCGCTACTTCATATGCCCTGTTCACCAAAGACACAGAGGCCTTCGGATGGCGACTACGGAATGCGTTTAAGAGTGGCGTCAACTCTTCGATGGGCGCGTTCTGCTGTCGTCTCCAAGGAAGAACTCGATCGGCGGTACCCATGGTCAAAGGTTAGCGACGAGACTTCTTTCGAGGGCGCGGTGGGTGGCTCAAAAGAGCCTCAACGGCCACGGGGGCCGGAATGACTCCCTGACTCGCGTCTGTTGCAGCCCTGGCAGCAGCCCGGCGACCAACAGGGGTCCCGGTATGCATCAGGTGAGCCATGTCGACGCCAATGGATAAATGGCCCCGCATGGTTCGGTATTGGTCTGACCGTTCCTTCAAGATGCCAAGCAGAGGGCTCGCAATATAGATAGACGAATAGGCGCCAGTGGCGAGTCCGACAAGAAGAGCGAGAGCAAATTCACGCAAGGCAATTGCACCAAACACGCCAGACCCAAGAACCAGCAAGCTGAGCACTGGCAACAAGGCAGCGACCGATGTATTCAACGAGCGCATGAGAACTTGGTTCATGGACACATTGACTATGTCGCCGTAAGACACCTTCGACCCGCTGAAGCGTTCATTGTTGTCGTGCACTTTGTCGAACACAACGATGGTGTCATACAACGAGAATCCGAGAATGGTAAGAAAGGCCACAACAGTTGCTGGAGTCACTTCAAGTTTAAAAACTGAATACACACCGACACTGATTCCGACGTCGTGGACCATCGCAATAATTGCTGACAAGGCCATCCGCCACTCAAATCGCCAAGCAATAAAGAGAGAAACGATCAAGAAGAAAATCAACAATGCCTTGATGGCTTTGGTGGTGATGTTGCGACCCCACGTTGAACTCACCGTGGACACACTGACATCATTTACGGTCGCTTTCGCAGACTTAGCTAGCGCTTCTTGAATAGTGGTCCGAGTAGCAACTGGCAAGTCTCCCAATTGGATACGAACACGTTTCGTGGTTCCTGATGTGAGAGTTTGAATCTTGACGTTGTCGGTTTTGATCTTGTTAGCAACAAGAATTTCCTTAGCTTTTGCTTCTGACATGGTGCCAGCGACCGGGACTTCAAAAGCAACTCCACCTTTGAAGTCGATTCCGAGATTCAATCCTTGAGTAAACAAGGATCCGACAGTCACGATGAGCAATAAAACTGACGCAATAAAGCCAACGTTACGTCGACCGTAAAAGTTGATTGTTGTTTCACCGCGAAATAAACGCGTCACGCCACCAGACATTACGCAACCGCCTCTGAGTTAGTGGCCTTGGCTACACCAAGTACTCGTCCCCTATTGAACAATTTGGTTCTCGCCAACAGAAGTACTGCCGGTCGAGTAAAGAAGTACGACACGATCATGTCGGCCATGGTGGAAAGACCAAGGAAGAACGCGAATCCACGAACCGAACCCACAGTGAGCCACCACAACACAACAGCACCAATTAGTGACACCGTGTCTGCCGCCAAAATGGTTCGCCATGCGCGTTCGAATCCGCGAGCGGCCGAGTTGCGCAATGTGCGTCCCTGCTGCACGTCGTCTTTCAGCTTCTCAAAGAACACAACGTACGAGTCAACCGTTACTCCGATGGACACAATGATTCCGGCTGCACCAGACAATGTCAGAGCCAATCCGTTTGATTTTGAGAGCCACGAGATGACACTCCATAGCAAAAGGCCAGAAACTCCTAATCCACCTACAACAACGATGGCGAGCAGGCGGTAATAGAACAACAAGAACAAGAGAACCAACAACACACCAATGAGGCCAGACAACACTGCTGCATGCAACGAGTCCTTACCAAGCGACGCAGACACTGTCTGCACTGTTGGGGTATCAAACTTCACTGGCACAGCACCAAACTGCAGTACGCGCGCCAAGTCTTTTGCTTCCGTCTGAGAGAACGAACCACTGATCTGCACACTGCCATTATCAAATGTTGGTGTTTGCACGGTCGGAGCGGAAATAACTTCTCCGTCAAGAATGATTGCGATCGCCTTCGTTGGGCAATCGGCGCCGCCTGCGAAGCACTTCGTTGAGAGCGCATTCCAGACGTCAGCACCAGCTGCACCGCTTCTGAGTTTTGCCACTACCACCCAGGAACCTGCCTCAACCTGAGCTGATGAATCATTCGAGAACACTTCTCCCGTTGCTTCGGCAGGACCGAGAAGATACAGCAGGCCATCTTTGCGGCCAGGAAGAACTGTTTGACCTTGTGGCAAACCGGTGAGGGGATCTACAGGCGCAGTTGCTGCTGGGATTGTGGTTGTAGTCACTGCAGCGGTACGTGAACTTCCGACTCCACCAGCTGGTGGCGGCAATGTTGTCGACGCTGGCTTGAGCGTGGTTGAAGTAGCGCCCTTCACCGTTGTTGTAGTTCCACCAACCACTGTGGTCGTTGTGGTGTTATCTGGATTCTGTGCCACTTTTAATACAGGACGCATTTCGACGGCACCAGTTCGACCAATTGTGTCGAGCGCTTGCTGCTGGTCTTTTACGCCTGGCAAGTTAACAACAACCGTGTTTCCCTGGCGGATGATTTCTGGCTCAGCAACTCCGATGGAGTCAACGCGTTGACGAATGATGTCAACTGCGACGGACAATGCTGCAGGGTCAACTTCTCCGACCGGAGTCATCGTGACTGAGGCGCCACCTTGAAGGTCTAGACCAAGCGATGGGTGGTTTCCGGCAACAAGGTTGGCCGTAAACATTCCGCCGGCAAGCAGAACTATCGCAACAAGGGAAAGAACTAAGCGACGAATCATTGTTTATTTCGTATCGCCCGATGCGGCATCAGCAGCAGGCGCCTTGCGCGCAACAGAACCTCGTGAAACACGAATCTCTATGCGCTCTGTTCCGTGACCGTCAGCAACGTCAACCCAGAGCACGTCGCCCTCAATAGCTGTGACAAAACCGTAGATACCCGAGTTCAAGATGATCTCGTCATCGACCGCAATAGAACTTTGCAGCACTTGGCCCTCTTTTAATCGGCGGCGCTGTGGGCGAAGCAACAAGAAATACATGGCACCAAAAATTGCGCCAAAAAAGACCAAAGTAAACAATGGATTGCCATTGCTCTTCGAAGACGATGTAGCAGAGAGCAGGATTTCAATCACGGCGAGTAATCCTAGCGACCAGAGACCGAATCAGCCTGATTTGCCTTATGCCCAAACATCCAAAATGTGCCGTTTAAGGTCAGAAAAGGTGCCCTTTTGAATTGCTTCTCGCATGTCATTCATCAACGAGATGGTCCACGCCAAGTTGTGGACCGACACCAGACGAGAACCGGTGGGCTCGCCTGTCTGGGCGAGATGGCGCAAGTAACCCCGCGAATGAGAGGTACAGACCCAACACGAACAGAGCGGATCAAGGGGTTCGTCAGAGTCAAGGAACTGAGCATTCTTGATGTTCACTCTGCCTTGCGAAGTCAGTGCAGTGCCGTGTCGCCCCAAGCGAGTCTGCAAGACGCAATCGAATTGGTCGACTCCGAGACCTACAGCTTCGACAAGCGATGCAGGATCACCAACACCCATGAGATATTTCGGACGATCCTCAGGGAGTTCCGAAATACATGCAGCAATTGACTCAATCATTTCAGCGCGACTCTCGCCGACCGAGAGACCTCCAATGCCAAATCCGTCGAAACCGACATCAACCGTGCGTCGTGCACTTTCTGCACGCATCGCTGCGTTAGTTCCGCCCTGCACAATGCCGAACAATGACTGATCAGTACGAGTGTGTGCTGCTTTTGCTCGTAACGCCCAAGCATGGGTTCGTTCAAGCGCGAGTCGAACAACGTCAGGCTCTGCAGGTAACGAGGTACAAACATCGAGAACCATCTGAATGTCAGCGCCGATCTTTTCTTGTGTCTTCACAGCTATCTCAGGTGTGAAGCGATGGTACGAGCCGTCGTATGTTGATTTGAATGTCACGCCGTCGTCATCAACCTTTGGATCAAGAGAGAACACTTGAAATCCGCCAGAGTCAGTCAGCGTGAGACCATCCCACCCGCTGAATGAACCGAGCCCGCCAAATTTCTCCACAACGTCGGCTCCTGGCCGCAACATCAAGTGATACGTGTTACCAAGAACAATTCGTGCACCAATATCGGCATAGTCACGCGCACTGAGGTACTTAACTGCACCGCGAGTACCAACCGGCATAAAGCACGGGGTCTCATATGTCCCACGATGTGTTGTGGCAGTAGCGGAACGTGCGGCACCATCTCGTGCATCAATGTCTAGTTGTACGGGAAACATGTAATCAGCCTTTACGAACGCGCTAACAGCATGGCATCGCCAAAAGACAAAAACCGATATTGCTGAGAAATGGCTTCTGCGTATAATTCTCGCCACCGAGGACCAATGAAAGATTCAATCATTAACAATAACGAGGTCTTCGGTAAATGAAAGTTTGTCAACATCAGGTCAACAACTTTCCACTCAAAACCTGGGGTAATAAACAACGAGGTACGTCCTGACAACTGACCTGATACAGCAACTGACTCCAAGGCCCGAGTGGCAGTAGTACCGACTGCAATGACTCGGTTTGCATCGCGACATGCATCCATGACTCGTTGTTCAACTGAATAGAACTCTGAGTGAATGAGATGGTCTAGTGGATCATCAGTAGAAATTGGCTTGAACGTGTCGAGACCAACCACCAATTCCACAGTCTCCACCGTGACGCCTTTTGCGGCAATTTTGGCCATGAGCTCAGGTGTGAAATGAAGGCCTGCAGTGGGCGCAGCTGCACTGGCCATCCGTCGTGCATAGATAGTTTGATACCGCTCAAGATCTGTAAGAGAACTTCGGATATACGGAGGTAGCGGCATGGCACCAATGCGTTGCAATAACTCCATCGGATTCTCATCAAGAAGCTCAACCACAAACGTGTCACCGGCTTCTGTACGTGGCCCAACACGAACGACGCGCTTGCCGAAATATTCGAGAACTTCGTCTGGTTTCAGTTTGCTCGCTGGCTTCACCAACGCTTCCCATAGCCGAAAATCAGATGACCGCTGCTCTAACAGCAATACCTCTGCTGCTCCTCCCGTTTTGCGATGGAGAGCAAGCCGCGCAGGCAATACTCGTGTGTCATTCACCACCAGCACATCACCTGCCTCGAGCATGTCGACTAGATCAGTCATGTGTTTATGTTCAACGCGGTCTGGATGAGTAGCGACCAATAATCGCGCAGAGTCGCGGGGTTCTACAGGATGTTGAGCAATGAGTTTCTCAGGAAGCTCATAGTCAATGTCAGAAAGATGCACGCAACGAGGCTACGGGTTCGCAAGGTGCGAACGGGCAGCATCCATGGCTACTCGGCCACGTGGCGTGCGAGCAATAAGCCCTTGCTGAATGAGGAACGGCTCATAGACGTCTTCAACCGTTTCTGGTTGCTCACCCACGGCTATTGCCAAAGTGGTGAGCCCCACAGGGCCGCCATCAAATTGTTCGCACAAACTTCGCAAGATTGCTCGGTCAACTTTGTCGAGTCCGAGTTCGTCGACTCCGAAAATACGAAGTGCCTCAAGAGCTGTATCAGAGTTGATTGTGCCGTCTCCGCGAACCTCTGCAAAGTCGCGCACGCGACGCAACAGTCTGTTTGCAATACGCGGAGTGCCCCTGCTGCGACGCGCGATATGTAGTGATGCATCATCAGAGAGAGGAACATCGAGAATTCGAGACGTGCGCTGAACAATTGCATCGAGTTCGACTGCATCGTAATAATCGAGTCGAGCAACAAGTCCGAAGCGATCTCGTAACGGGCCAGTGATCATGCCTGTTCGTGTTGTGGCGCCGATCAGAGTGAACCTGGGCAATGTGAGTCTGATCGATGAAGCAGCTGGCCCCTTGCCGACCACGATGTCAATCTGAAAGTCCTCCATTGCCGGATACAAAATTTCTTCAACAGGTCGAGACAGACGATGGATTTCGTCGATGAACAACACATCGCCTTCGCCGAGCTTGGTGAGAATTGCAGCAAGGTCACCGGCGCGTTCCAAGGCAGGACCACTGGTGATGTGTAGCGCGACTCCCATTTCGGCAGCAACGATGCAGGCCATCGTGGTCTTTCCAAGACCGGGAGGCCCAGCCAACAAAATATGGTCGGCGGCTTGACCACGTTGCTTTGCAGCTCCGAGAACAATGTCGAGATGTTCTTTTAGCTCACGCTGACCGACGAAATCATCAAGCAAGCGAGGACGCAAGCCCACTTCATCTGCGACCTCGCGATCAGACGCAAGAATTGGTTCAAGAAATTCATCCCGCACGACGGGCTCCTAACAAGGCAAGCGCATCACGCAACATAGTTTCTGAATCTGACGCAGATACCAACAAACGCATCGTGTCGCGAATTTCATCTGTTCCGTATCCGAGCGCTGTGAGCGCATCACGCACATCTGCTGCACTTGACTGCACCGAATCGATTGAATCAACAGAACTAAGGCCGTCAAGATGAAGTCGTGATTTCAATTCAACCATGAGCCGTTCCGCAGTCTTTTTGCCAACACCCGGAACAATTGTGAGCGCCGCCAGATCTCCTGATGCCACAACCGTTACCAGTGCTGTTGGTGAATACGTCGACAAAATGGCCATTGCCATCGATGGCCCAATGCCATGTGTGGCAAGCAAGATGTCAAACGTGTCTCGCTCGACTCGCGATGTAAAGCCGAACAATGTTTGGTTGTCTTCGCGAATGTGATGATGAATATGCAGGAACGCAACCACTGTTGGTTCAAGTTCACCAAACGTTGATGACGTGACATTGCAGAGATAACCAACACCGGCCACTTCAAGGAGCACCGTGTTTGGCGTGCAGCGTTCAAGAACTGTTCCGCGCAAACTTCCGATCATCGCGCACTCCGAGCAATAGCTGCATCACGTGACGCAATAAACGGAGCAATAGAGCAATGACACAGCGCAATAGCTGCAGCATCAGCAGCATCGGCTGGTTGCGGAATCGTTGCAAGATTCAGACGCTGTTGCACCATGTGCCCAATCTGATCTTTGGTTGCACTTCCCCATCCGACGATTGTGTTCTTCACTTGAGATGGCGTGTATTGAGCAACAGCGCACCCTGCGCGACTGGCTAGTGCCAAGACGATGCCGCTTGCCTGTCCAACACCCATTGCTGTGCGGACATTGTTCTGGAAAAAGACTTGCTCGATAGCAACTGCATCTGGCCGGAATTGAGCAAGCAGGGATTCCATTTCACCGTGAATCTCAGCGAGCCTCTCGTGGATGGGACTGCTGGGAGGCGTACGAATGACTCCGATGGCCACGGCTCGAATGTTCTGATGGGAAGACATCTCCAGAACTGCATATCCACAACGGGTTAAGCCAGGGTCAATTCCGAGAACCACATGGGGGGACGCAGCGGAGGCCTGGGCGAACATATGTTTGATTGTAACCCACCCGAACGGGACTGGGGTGAATATCAGCGAGAAGCTTCGACTGCCGCCACAAGTTCGTCGACAGGGCGATACGTGATGCCGGCAATGGCTCGGTGGGCGTAGGTGATGGCGCCAGCGGCATTGATGACAAACACGCTGCGGCGTGAAAACCCAAGGGGGCCCACAGTGCCATAGAGCGACGCAACGGCCTTATCGGTGTCTGCCAGCAATGGGAAAGCAAAACCATGCTTCGAGGAGAATTGCTCATGGCTAGCGATGTCTTGAGCAGACACTGCCAGCACTTGGGCCCCGACGCCTTCAAAAGCTGAAAGTTCGTTGTTATAGGAATTGAGCTGTTTCGTGCACACCGGAGTGTCATCACCCGGGTAAAAAACAAGAACGACTGGTTGGCCACGAAACGAGGACAAGGTCACAGACTTTCCGCCAGTTGCCGGAAGGGTGAAATCGGGGGCGAGATCGCCGACTGAAATTGCCATTATTCGATCTCCTGCATGAGTGATTCTTCAATGTCGAAGTTTGCGTAGACGTCTTGTACGTCATCACTCTCATCCAACATGTCCATAATACGCAAAATATGACGAGCATCGTCAAGATCGGTGACTTCGATGGTATTTGCAGACACCATTGTGCTTTCCGCACTGAGAACCTCAATACCAGCGACTTCGAGCGCGTCTTTCACCTCGTACACCACTGATGAATCAGTGAGCACACGCCACGTATCGCCATCTTTTTCAATGTCATCAGCCCCGGCCTCAAGAGCAGCCGTCATCACAGTGTCTTCTTCCACCGCGCCAGCCACAACGATGAGACCGCGACGAGCGAACTGCCAACTGACAGCTCCGGGCTCTGCAAGCGAACCGCCGAATTTGGTAAACGCATTACGAACATCAGATGCGGTGCGATTGCGATTATCAGTCAGCACATCAACGAGTAAAGCAACACCACCTGGTGCATACCCCTCGTACATGATTGATTCGTAGTTAGCGCCGCCTGTTTCGCCGCCGCCGCGCTTAATGGCACGATCAATGGCGTCCTTGGTCATCTGACCAGCCTTGGCCTTTTGCACCATCGTGCGTAGCGCAGCATTTGTGTCTACGTCCATTCCGCCTGTGCGTGCTGCGACTTCAAGTTGTCGTGCGAGTTTCGCAAACAACTTGCCACGCGCTTTATCAATGGCACCCTTCTTGTGTTTGATAGTTGCCCATTTGGAATGTCCAGACATTGGCTACACCTTTTTCTTATTTGCGGTTAGAGATACAAAATACTCGTGAAGTCGGGCATCATTTGACAATTCAGGATGAAATGAAGCGGCTAAAACATTCCCTTGACGCACGAGAACGGGCTCATCATTAATGCTTCCAAGAACTTCTACCCCAACACCAACACGTTCTATGCGGGGAGCCCGAATAAACACCCCATGAAACTCTCCGACCGAACTATTAATACTGGCTTCGAACGAATCAACTTGGCGACCGAAAGCGTTGCGTCGAACCGAAATATCAATTGCTGAGAAACTCCGTTGATCACTGCGACCATCCATAATTTCAGAAGCAAGAAGAATCATTCCGGCACAGGTGCCAAACACGGGCATGCCATCTGCAATGCGAGCTGCAATGGGATCAAACAATCCCGATGACTCCAATAGTTGAGACATCGTGCTCGACTCCCCGCCAGGCATCAATAAAGCATCGACTGAGCCAAGTTGTGCCGGAGTGCGGACCTCGACTGATTGCACGCCAATTGACGTTAAGCAATCAGAATGAGCAGCAAAGGCTCCTTGAAGTGCAAGTACACCAACCTGCATGTTCACCCGGGGGCCTCGCATTCATGGCTGAGTTACCAACCGCGCTGGGCGAAACGCTGCGTTTCGTTGATCTCGTCCATTGCAATGCCAGTCATGGCTACGCCGAGTCCGCGACTGACGCGAGCAAGCACGTCTGCATCACGGAAATGAGTTGTTGCTTCAACAATTGCTTTGGCGCGAGGAGCTGGATCAGCGCTCTTGAAAATTCCGGATCCGACGAAGACAGTTTCTGCGCCTAATTGCATGGCGAGTGCTGCGTCTGCTGGCGTTGCAATGCCTCCTGCAGCAAACAACGGAACTTGTAATTTGCCGGTCTCTGCGATCTCTTGCACCAATGACAACGGAGCTTGAAGCCTCTTTGCCCATTCGAACAATTCAGCTGAATCCGCTTGTGTAATTTTGCGTATGTCTCCGAGAATTGAACGAAGGTGACGTACAGCTTCCACCATGTTTCCAGTTCCGGCTTCGCCCTTTGAGCGAATCAATGCGGCACCTTCTGAAATACGACGAAGTGCTTCACCCAAGTTGGTGGCTCCACATACGAACGGAATAGTGAAATCAAACTTGTCGATGTGATGTGTTTCATCTGCCGGAGTCAGAACTTCTGATTCGTCGATGAAGTCAACACCGAGGGCTTGGAGAATCTGCGCTTCAACAAAATGTCCGATACGAACTTTTGCCATTACAGGAATATGCACGCTTGCCTGAATCGCCATGATCATCTCAGGGTCACTCATACGAGCAACGCCACCATCGCGACGAATATCAGCAGGTACTCGTTCAAGAGCCATGACAGCGCATGCGCCGGCATCTTCTGCAATCTTTGCCTGGTCAGAGTTGACGACGTCCATGATGACGCCACCCTTTAACATCTCGGCCAACCCGCGCTTGACGCGTTGTGTGCCTGTTGACGACGAACCGTTAGTAGAAACCATGCCTGTCATCGTACCGAGGCGACGCGATGTCGCCCCATGTGATTTATGGCTTTAGACCGCTGGGAAAGCGACTTTGGAAGGATCAATTCCAGGAGCCACCGGCGCCAAGGAGTTCTTCCACGCCAATTCAACCCAGGTACGGCCTGGAGTCAAGCGGACGTATTGGTTGTTCGCATCGATGAGAGAGAACGGAACTCTGCGGTTTCCGCGCAACCATGTGATGGGAATAATGCCGCCGTCAGTCATGACAAAGCCTGTGCCCTTACCTGTGGTGAGAGCGTTCGGGCTCTTGCGGTCAGCCTTGCTTCGAACGTATGTGACGTAGAGAACGACGACGTTCTTTGTGTTGACTTGTCCGTCATCGGTCATGTGCGGCTCAAGAACACGCTTGTCGTTGTCGCTGCTGCGCAAGAAGTTTCCGGTTGCTGCATCCCATTTCCAGTAGACGCGCACGTTGTACATCGAAATCTTTGCGCCATCAATTGCCGTTGATGTTGAAGGCTTTGCATCACTAGAAGTACGGAACAAAAATTGTGGCTTTGGAGCTGCAGAACCTGCAGGCGCAAGTGTCCAAAGATCAGAAGTCTTTGCGAACAAGTTGTGCGGGGCTTTCATGGTCTTTTCGCGGTAATACCCGCCCTTACCATGAGACGCGCTGTAGCCGACATTGACCATGTCGCTTGCGTTGATTGCCTTAGTTACACGGTAATTACCACCGCTCCATGCAAACAGCGGCTTGTTCAACGAACCAAGGATGTCGATGTCTTGTGTGCGGCCGCTACGCAATGGACCCACCGGGTCACTGCCCTGGCTTTGGAACACTGCTGCGAAACGAGTGAGTGATTCAACGTTTTCTTCAAACACGATGTCAGCTTTGTTCAGGCCAGTTTGAGGACGAGCAGCTGGATGGTTGTCGATCTTTGTGACCAAGGCAACGCGTGTTGCTGCAGCCTGATCGGTAATAGGAAGTCCGGTGAGTGGGTAACCAGGGACAGGAGGAGTTGTTGTGAGCGGGTCAACCCACGCAGTTGTGTCTGCGCTTTTCCCGCCACCTCCGCAGGCAGCGAGAATGGATACCAAGACGGTGGCTACCGATAGACGAACAAGAGTGCGGTGTGATTTCAACATGTCAGATCTCCTTGAGAACAGCAATACGGTCAGCCAATGGCGGACGCGCAAACGCCATAGTAGACCCACCACCAAGCGGATTACTGTCATCCCCCGTTGAATCGGGAGTTGCAAACCACAACGGCTGAGCGCCAATTCGCCCAAGCGGAATGGCAGCTGCTTGCTCCACAATTTCTAGGGCAGACACCATTGCAGGCGGATAGCGAGTTGCTTGACACGCAGCAACATCAGCCCACATCACAGTTCGCTCGTCTGCGACACGAGCAATAACTGCCTTCATCACCTTGTCTCCACCGAACCTCTGAACCGCAGCACTCAACGCCAACATGTATGTCGTGAGACCAATGTCACCGGTACGCAGTCGCCACATAATGTGCGCCATCACGGCTTCCATTTCGACGCGGCCCATTGATTTCAAAAACCCTGCAGAGACCACGATTGTTCCGGCTTCACCTGGCATGCCGACTGCAAGAGCAACGGGGTATTCAATACCAACAACACGCAGTGCTGGTCGAGGATCACCTCCGACGACACACAGGCCATCAATCACATTAAACAGACGAGCATGTTCGTGTTCAGATGCGGGCAAGCCCCCGACCATCTTGAGAACAACTTCATCAGCTGTTCGATAGACGTTCCACATAAAGCCACCGGAAATAGCAGCACCAACAACGGCCGCGATGACAGGGAAGCCAATAATGAATCCGATAACTAAAAAAATAATTGTGATGGCAAGAGTGAACGAAATAGGAAACGCAAACATGCGACGCACCTGTGACTGACTCGATTCCTCGATGGGAATCCATTGACGTTGATTCATATGTCCTTTCACAGAGTTGACAACTGTCAACCCTTATCGCCCGCCATCAAGATGTGATCGTCGTAAAAAACGATCTTCGAACCGCTTCAGCATACGGGGCACCTTGATGGTGGTGATGTTTGTTGCTTCCATGTGCAGTGCCCGTTCATACATCTCGATATATCGATCTGCAAGAACGTCCATAGAAAAGCGTTGAGCATGCTCACGCCCGTTCGCCGTGAGTCGCGTTGCCAATTGAGGTTCAGTCAATACGCGCGTAAGTGCCGATGCCAGGCTGGCGACATTTCCGATTTCAACAAGCACAGCAGTTTCATTGTCGGTTGCCACGTTGCGATAGCCATCGAGGTTGCTTGCCACTACCGGAGTGCCAGCAGCCATCGCTTCAAGAAGCACGACGCCAAACGACTCACCGTGTAGCGACGGAGCACAGAACACCGATGCACGACTCATACGGCTTATTTTTTCTGAATCAGAAATTCGACCCAGCCATTCAATGCGCGAGTCTGAAGCGAATCGCGTCTTTAGTTCTGCAGTCTGTGGTCCGTCGGATGCAATCCACAAACGTACGTCAGGCGGAAGTTGTGCGAGAGCTTCGAGCAGCTTGCTGAGACCTTTGCGTTCTTCATGTCGACCAATAAAGAAAATTGCATTCTCGCGCGGCGTTGTAGAAGGTGATACATAGTCGTTGAGTTCGATTCCGTTAAACAACACTTCGTATTCGCCGCCGATATACCGCTGCGCCAACTCAACTGCATCTTTCGAAACGGCGACTCGAATATCAATACGTGATGCCACCCATTTCAATTGTCGCGAGAACGTGCGATAGGCAGCTGACTCGCCCGCTGAATGAAATGTGGCAACGACTGGTGCCATCTTTACGAGAAGCGCCGTCAACGACGGTCCTGGCACCAAAGGTTCGTGCACATGCACCACATCAAACGCTTCGTCGTTCAGTGCACGAATAGTGCGCAATGCAGCCGACGCATCGGGGGCCAGTGGAGCGATGGAACCGTTCACTGCGGTCGGAAGGCTGTTGCCAAGCGGTGTCACGAATGCATCGGGAGGCGGACCATCGCACGGGCCAAGCACCCGGACCTCATGTCCCTTAGCGCGCAAACTCCGCGCCAGACCTAGGACTTGCTGCTGAACTCCCCCAGGAACCGTGAGGCTGTACGGGCTCACTATTCCAATTCTCAACATGCAGGCTAGGTTACGGGAATGCTTAAGGTAGATGCTTCTTTCCGTCCCGCTCTCTCCATCGTGGCCTCGCCCACCAAGAGACGAGCCATCCTTGAACTCGCCGTTGAGGCAGAGAACAAGGGAATCTCAGGGCTTGCGTGCCCCAGTCTTGGCGGAACCATGGGTCTGTGCGTGTCGCTTGCTCATGAAACGTCACGAATCAATTACTGGACCTCGATTCAACCGATTTACTACAGCCACCCGGTTGAGATGGCAAACACCGCCTCTCACATCAACGAGATGTCAGATGGTCGATTTCGCCTTGGCCTTGGCGTCAGTCACGGACCAGTAACTGATCGACTTGGTGTTGAACCAGGCAAACCACTTGCTGACACTGCTGCATACGTTGCTGCGATGCGAGCAAACGAACGCTTCGGCGGACAACTTCCTCCGATTTATCTCGCAACATTGCGCAACAAAATGTTGCAATTGGCCACGGAAATTTCCGAAGGTGCAATTTGGGCGAATGCATCGTTGAGCCACATGTCAAAACAGCTTTCAGAAGTTCCAAATGCAGTGCGTGATGATTTCTTCTTGGCAAACATGATTCCCACCGTCATCGACGATGACGTGGAAGCTGCCCGCGCAGTGAACCGACGTACCCTCACCGGATATGTATCGCTTCCTAACTACCGCAACTATTGGCGCGCCGCTGGTTACACAGAAGAAATGGATGCCATCGAAGCCGCAATCGAAGCGGGTAATAAAGACATTCTTCCTTCACTCATGAGCGACAAGTGGCTAGACGACAACACAATTAGTGGATCTGCATCTCATGTTCGTGCTCGCTTTGAGGAGTGGGCACATGCAGGCGTTACGCCGATTGCTGTGATGTCCTCAACAACTGGCGGTCAAGTAAAAGCCATCAACCAGTTGTTCGACGTTTACAACTGAGCAAGCAATTCTATGACGTGATTTTTGATCTCGTCACGAATACGACGCACATCTTCGATTGACTTGCCTTTCGGGTCATCGAGCGGCCAGTCGACATAACGTTTCCCCGGAATGTACGGGCACGTGTCGCCACAACCCATGGTGACCACTACGTCAACCGCATTCAGTAAGTCATCGTTATATTTCTGAGGCACAAACGTCGAAATATCAATTCCAACTTCGTTCATGACGTCAATTGCTACTGGGTTGACAGAATCAGCGGGCTCTGAACCACCCGACAAAATCAGTACATCTCCGCCGGACAGTTCTCGTGCAAATCCTGCTGCCATTTGCGAACGGCCAGCATTATGAATACACAAGAACAGAATGCCACTCATGATGCGGCTCGGTCACCAGACCACAAAGTCGTGATGATTACAAAACCAACCAGTCCGCCCACAATTTGCATCACTGCAAACAATGGCATTGACTCTGGTGCAATACCTGCAAAAGAATTAGAGAACATTCGACCAATACCAACGGCCGGGTTGGCAACACTGGTGGAAGACGTAAACCAATACGCTCCGGTGATCCAAGCCGCAACAAGCACAGCGACATTGGCACCGGCTCTCTTTCCGCCCCAAATGACCAGCAGCAAACCAACGGTGGCTACTACTTCGGAAAACCAGGTCGGTCCACCAGTACGAATTTTGGTCGACATTTCAATGAAGGGATGCGCAAACATGATGTTCGCAATGATGCAACCCGCAATTGCACCTGCAATTTGAGCGACTACGTCAGTGACAAGAACAGCAATTGATGAATCTTTGTCAACGAAGTAACTAACCAAGGTCACCACAGGGTTAAAGGACGCACCAGAGATTGGTCCGAAAATGGTGATGAGGCCTAGCAATGCTCCACCTGTTGCGATGGCATTAGCCAACAACTGCAACGCAACATCTTTGGTGAGGTTCTGGGCCATGATGCCAGAACCGACAACCGCCATTACTAATAATGCAGTACCGAGAAATTCAGCAAGAGTGCGCCGTGACATCAGCAACCTTCTGGGCCGCAGCAGCTACCTGTTGACGGAACGCCAAGCATGATTGGCATTGCCTTCAACGATGTGTCTGAAGGAGCGTCAGCAAGAACTGTGTACCACTCCCATGGCAATTCGCCGCCTTTGATCCACACTTTGTCTTGAACTGCGAAACAGCACGTTTCGCTTTCCTGAATCTCGATTGGCATTCCCATTGCAGTGGCCGATTCAATCTTTGCTGCCACTTGGTCTGCGTCTTCGACTTCAACGCCAACGTGATTCAGTGTTCCGGCTTCTCCGTGTCCTTCGATGAGAACAAGCTTCAACGGTGGTTCTGCGATTGCAAAGTTTGCATACCCCTCGCGAACCTTGGCAGGCCCTACGCCAAACATCTTGGTGTAGAACACAATGGCGTCATTCAGATTGCCGACATTCAGCGCTAGTTGTACTCGTGACATTCTTCCCTCTCATCAAAAGTTCTGTGGGTCGATACTTTGATACTCGTCAATATACATCACATAGATGACTATCGATGTATCATTGAAGGATGACGACTGCCAAACAGGTTCAACTAGGCAAAGGGCCGCTTGCAGATGGCGCAGCCGCCTCACTTGCACCAATGTTCGCAGCTCTCTCAGACCCCACTCGTTTACGCCTTTTTGATTTGGTTCGACGCGCAGGACGTGACGGCATCTGCTCGTGCAACCTCACTGAACCACTTGATCGAAGTCAGCCAACCATTAGTCATCACCTCAAAGTGTTGCGTGAGGCAGGACTAGTTGAATCTCGGCGTGACGGAACATGGATTTGGTATTCCATTGCACCTCATGCACTTGACGCAGTGTCTCAGTTCATTCAGCGCTAGACCGAGCGCGCATCTCTGCGTACCCAGGATCACTTGGCCAATTCGGTTGGAACAAGTGCCACTGTTCCGGTGCTCGCCGAATCAAACCCTCTAGCTCGATGGCAAGTGCTTGAGTACCCGCTGCTACTTGCTCACGCAATCCCCCAACCTTTTCAAACACCAACGGTGGACGAATCACACAATGATGTCCATCAACTGCAGAGGTGAAATACACAGCGCCCGGCACAACAGCTGCTCCCGAACGAATACCTAACATCGCTGGCCCAGCTGGCAACGTCGTTCGTTCACCGAAAAAATCAACTTCGATTCCATTGCCCTGAATGTCACGGTCAGACAACAAACACACAACTTCATTTCGACGCAATGCAGCCAACACTGCAGGCGCAGCCCCTGGCCCCAGTGGCACCACGTTCATGCCGAGATCGCTGCGCAATTTCGTAAACCAATCAAAGAGTTCTGGAGGTTCGAGTGGCTCCACGATGACAGTCATCCTGTGTCCCATCTCTGCCATCCAACGACCTGCCCATTCCCAACCACCGAGATGCGGAAGAGCAACTATTGCGCCCTTGCCGCTTTCGAGCGCAGATTCAATGTAATGAAAACCATCATTAGAGAGCGACCGCAATACATGCTTTGCTGACAATGTCGGCAAACGGAAACTCTCGGTGTAGTACCGCATATAACTATCAAACGCTTGCTGGGAAGCACGATGCAATGCAAACCCTGTGAGCGACGGATTGACTCGTTGCAAATGTCGTTCAATCATGAAACGGCGTTTCCGCAGAGACAATGCAACGCCTGGAGCAAGTAAAGAAACTGCACCTTGCGATAGTGGCGCTGGTGTTAGCCGCGCAATGACAGACCCAAGCCTGTAACCGCCAACTGTAAACGCGTCGGCGAGATCCTCGAACGGACTAGCCATTACTGCTGCGACGACGTTGGCGGGATTCAACGGACAATTGACGGCGCGACGTGCGAGCACTCATTCGCGTCATACGACGTCCTTGTCGAACATCGCGTTTCTTTTGAGTAGTCGATGACACTTCTGCTTGACGCCACACCTGGACGAACCTTTGAACGGCGGTGATAACAGTAAGAACCAGCATGATCCACATGATCGGCACGAGCAATGAATCAAACAACAATGCAATACAGAGAACAACAATGCGCTCTGCTCGTTCCATTAATCCGCCCTTGGCATAGAGCCCCAATGACTCAGCTTTAGCTCGCTCGTATGAGATCAGTGACGAAACACCCATAATTGCCATTGGCAAGAGCGCAAGATGAGGGTCTTTTTCCGATGCGAAATACCACGCGACACCACCAAAGAGAACCGAGTCCGTGACCCTGTCAACAACTGAGTCAAAAAATGCACCGCGCTGACTAGACGTCCCTGACGCTTTCGCCAATGCACCGTCAAGCATGTCGGGAACTGCAGCCAGGATGACGAGAACGAGTCCACCACGTAGTGCACCAGTACCAATAGCGAATGCAGCAATAACGGCAAAAGCAATTCCGAGAATGGTGAGATGATCAGGCGACATGCCTGTCTTTCGCAATAATTGACCAATCGGGCGAACAGCCTTCTCAATTGGTGCGCGAAAACGCCCGTCGAACATGGTGTGACGCTATCGCTCTTCAGTATTCGCAGATGGCATCTCTGCCTCAGGGTTCTTTTCGACCAAGCATTCAACGACATGACCGTCAACTGCGTCAATAAGAACTAATGCCTGCTGCAAAGGGGGATCTTCGGTGCTGTAGCAGAAAATTCTCCAGGTTGGCTTACTACGAATTCCACGCCAGACCTGCTGTGCCGATGCATGACCGACTGCAAATCCCGCTGTGCGAGTAGCAACGACGAGAGCTTCTGATTCGTTCATTGTCATGCGCCAGCCACTCGTAATAGTGATGATTGACATCACTGCCAGAAGAACCGCGGCAAACAACAAACCTTTGTTGATAATTGCCGAACCGTTGTTGTCGGCAACGTACCAACTGGCAACACACAGAACCGCCAAGATTGCGTACATCACTCCGGGTATACGACGTCTGCTGTTGTCGGGGAAATCATATGCACCAACATGATCTACGGCGTTTAGATCATCCGGTAGTTGGTCGCGTAGTTCGTCGGTCATTGTGTTGCTTTCGGCCATGCATTACGAATTTTCGATGCGGTGAGAGGAAGTGGTTCTGGAATCGTACGGGTTGACGCTACTGAAGTCATAAAGTTCGAATCACCGTTCCAACGAGGAACAATATGAACGTGTAAATGCTGCGAAATGCTTCCACCAGCAGCTGCACCCAAGTTGATGCCCACGTTGAGGGCATCGGGAGAATGAGATGCGCGTAGTGCCACTGTTGCATCAGTGACAAGCGACCATAAATCGCCCGCTTCTTCAGGCGTCAAATCTTCAAGATTGGCAACTTCTCGATACGGCAATACCAGTAAATGACCGGACGCATACGGGTAGGAATTCAGAATGGCGAAACAAGTAGTAGAACGATGAACGATGAACGTTTCTTCGTCCGACAACCCTGAATTCAGAATCGAAGTGAAGACTGACCGAGCTGGGTTTGTCGAATTCGAATTAGCAGTGCCGATGTATTCGGCTCTCCACCCGTTCCAGAGTTGCTCAAGAGACATCAATGTCGCCTAATTGTCCTTCTGCGACTTCAGCTGAGAGACGAGAAATGAAGTCCGTAACCGAAACGTCACGCTCTACTTCCCCACCGCGTGGGTTAACACCGACTGATTGATGAGCCACGTCATCATCACCAACAACCAGTACATACGGCACCTTGCTGGTCTTTGCGTTTCGAATGCGCTTACCCAATTGTTCATCTGCATGATCAATATCAACTCGGAATCCGGCTTTCTTCAACTGAGCCACTACCGATGTTGCGTACTCGTCGTGGGCCAGTGCCACAGGGAGCACTCGAACTTGTTCTGGTGACAGCCATGATGGGAACGCGCCTGCATAGTGCTCAATCAGAACACCGAAGAACCGTTCGATCGAACCAAACAATGCACGGTGCAACATGATGGGGCGATGGCGTGCACCGTCTGAACCCACATATTCCAATTCGAAACGCTCTGGCAAGTTGAAGTCACACTGGATGGTGCTTAATTGCCACTTACGGCCAATGGCGTCACGGACATCGATATCAATCTTCGGACCATAGAAGGCAGCGTCGCCCTCCTTGATCTTGTACTCAACGCCATGGCGGTCGAGAGCTTCGCGAAGTGCCTCTGTTGCTTTGCCCCAGATTTCATCAGACCCGACTGATTTTTCAGGATCGCGCGTTGACAAATTGAATTCAAAATCATTAAACCCGAATCGGCGCAACACTGACATGATGAAGTCAAGAAGCGACGAAATCTCGTCTGCCATTTGTTCTTCTGTGCAATAGATGTGACTGTCATCTTGCGTGAAACCGCGGATACGTAGCAAGCCATGGAGAGTTCCGGCGCGCTCATATCGATACACATTGCCTAACTCGAACAAACGCAATGGAAGTTCACGGTAACTGCGCTGGCGACTGTCGAAAATGAGACAGTGCATCGGACAGTTCATCGGCTTCATGTAATACGTGCCGTTGTCCATCTCCATCGGCGGGTACATACCATCGGCATAGAAATCAAGGTGTCCTGACTTAGCAAACAGATTCGCGTTGGCAAGATGAGGCGTGTATACAAATTGGTAATCGCCATCTTGGTGACGTTGACGGCTGTAGTCCTCCATCAGTTTGCGTACAATTGCACCCTTCGGATGCCACACAGCAAGACCGCCACCGAGTTCGGTGGGAAATGACAGAAGGTCGAGTTCGTTTGCAAGACGACGATGGTCACGCTTCGTTGCTTCTTCAAGACGGTGCAAATGTTCTTTGAGTGCAGTGTCAGATTCCCATGCGGTGCCATAGATGCGTTGCAACATCGGGCCCTTTTCATTTCCACGCCAATATGCACCAGCAACTTTCATCAGACTGAAATGCCCCAGGCGCGACGTGGACGGCACGTGAGGACCGCGACACAGGTCAACGAACGTATCCGAGTTGCGATACAAACTGACCGAGTCAGAACTTCCGACTTCAGCAACATCGCTTCCATC
>Ga0214919_10002498_pt1 | contig 28866 bp, 29 predicted proteins | sample LL1503_MetaG_FD_177994 | JGI IMG/M metagenome (GOLD analysis project Ga0214919, IMG submission 177994) | Freshwater microbial communities from Lake Lanier, Atlanta, Georgia, United States - LL-1503 | ecosystem: Environmental > Aquatic > Freshwater > Lake | place: USA: Georgia | collected... | reverse complement strand
TCGGTCCAAATGTAGGCTGGAATCAGCGCCGTGAAGCGCGAAAAAATCTGGATCGAGACCGGAATGATCAGCACGGCCACCGCCAGCGCCATGGTCCAGGTGAGAATTTTCTGCCAGCGGTCAAGGAATTTTTTCATCGGTCAATCCATTTAAAGAGCTTGTTAACCAGCCTGGCGGACAGGCGGTACAAATTGCACGCCGGTGAGTATGGCACGGGTTTTGTGATTACAAACGCTGTTGGCCCGCACAGTTTGAGCGGCCGCAGTTGCTCGGTGGCGAGTGGCATCTCCGCTCGATAGCACGGGCGCCGTTGGGCAGCACAAGTACATCCCGTATGGTCCAAAAATCCATCCGAGCCAATTTCCAAATCAAAACAACCGCGCAAACAGATACCGCCGCCAACCCAGCGCAGGCAGCCGCAACGCCCGGTGGACACGATACAAGCGCCCTACCCTAGACCGTGGTGGCCTGGGCCTGTGACGGCAAATGTTTCGGACTTTTTGACCCTACGTGGTAAGGCATGACTAAAGTGAACTGGGCCGCTTGATTCAGCCATACTCTGGCAGAGTGCTGGCTACCACCAGTGCGTCGACAGCGCACACCCCTTGCCCCTGGGCCAATACCATCAAGGGATTGACCTCGGCTTCGACCACCCCGTGGCCTACGGCCAGCAGCGCGGCCTGAGAAAAGCAAGCGATGGCCTGCGCCAAGGCGGTCAGGTCGCCCACCACTTGTCCGCGCAAGCCTTGCAAAGGGCTCAGAGCACGAAGGTCAGCGATCATCTCCATCGCTTGGACCTCGTCCACCGGCGCCAGGCGAATGCTGCGCTCGCGCACCACCTCGGCCCAAATGCCGCCCACCGCCAAGATGACGATGGCACCCGCATCGGCGTCGCGCTTAAAACCCAGCAACACCTCGGCCAAGCCTTTAACCATGGGCTGCACCATGATTTGAAAGTCCGCAGGCAAAGGTCCAATCTGACCGATGTTAATTTTGACCTGCGTCATGGCCTGGCGCAAGGCCAGGGCATCGGCCACGCCCAACACCACGCCCCCGTGATCGGTTTTATGCGCCAAGGCGCTGGTGCAGGCCTTCACCGCGACCGGATAGGCGAACGGAAGTGGTAAGGAGACCTGCCCATCGGCAGATACCGTAACCGAAGGGGGCGAGGGCACGCCCAAGCGGGCTAGCCAGGCGTGTGACTGCCTCTCAGACCAATTCAGCCGGGCGGAGGGACCCGCCAATTGGGCGGCATGCCGATCGACCAAGTCCGCAGAGGTTTCACCCCGGGTCAAGGCCGCTCGCACAGGATGGGCGCGACGCCCGACCAAAGCGGCGATCACATCAGCGCAACACTCGGGGGTGCGAAAGCAAGCCACGCCCGCGGCGGTGAGTTGCGCAATAGCTTGGGGGGCGTCGGGCACGATCATGGCCGCCAGAGGCTTGGCATGGTTGGCGCTTTCGATGATGGGCTGAACCGCCAACTGAGGCTGGAACCGCGCCGACGAACCCACTACTGCCACCACCACATCAAATTCCGGCGCCGCCAACATCACCGCCAATGCGACTTTCATCACCTCGTAGCGGGTGCCAGCTAAGGTCAGGTCGAGCACCCGGCCGGACGCAACCTCCACCCCCAAGTCTTGTAAGCGCTGCAAGGTGTTAGGGCTGGCCGCTTGCACCACCACCCCACGGGTGCCCAGCTGGTCGACCAGCATGGCCGCACCGCCTCCGGTGGTGGTGACCAAGCCCACGCGGCGCCAGGCCGGCCCCGACCCCAGCAAAGGCCAGCGCACAGCCAGGGCCTGGGCTTCGAGCAAGGACTCCAAAATGCCCACCCGCGCCATGCCACTGTCTTTGAAAAAGGCGTCGGCGATATCGTCTTCACCGGCCAAGGCACCGGTATGGCTTTGCACCATTTCGGCTGCCACGCTGGAGCGACCCAACTTGTAGACCACCACCGGCTTGCCACGCTCAGCCGCGGCCAGGGCAAAAGCGCGCAAGGTCTGGCCATGGCGCAAGCTCTCCAAAAACAGTACATAGCCCTCAATCTGCGGGTCGTCTAAAGTGGCAGCGCAAATTTCGCCCACACTCAAATCGACCTCATTGCCAACCGACACCAAGCCAGCAAAGCCCACCCCGCGCGCACGACCGCGCGAGACCAAAGCGCCGATCATGCTGCCGCTATGCGAGACCACCATCACCTTGCCCACCAGCATGTCGGGCTCGGCGAACGCCGCATTAGCCGTCAAAGGCATGCGGACACGGGGGTTGACTACGCCCAGGCTGTTGGGGCCGAGCACACGCAAGCCGCTGCTGCGGACGATTTCTGCCAAGGCCTGCTCGCGCGCCTGTCCTTTGGGACCTGCCTCGGAAAACCCACTAGCCAACACCGTGACCAAACGCACACCTGCCCGCGCACATTCGCGTACGGTGTCGAGCACCTTCTCGGTGGAGGTGATGACAAACACATGCTCGGGCACTTCGGGCAGGCTGGCCAGATCGGGCCAGGCGCGCTCGCCTTGCACTTGGTCGCGGCGCGGGTTGACCGGATAGACGCGTGCGGCAAACCCGGCCTGACGCAAAAACTTCAACGGCCGGCCGGAGGTTTTGCCTGCGTCGTCGGAGGCGCCCACCACCGCTACGCTGGTGGGCGATAACAGCACCCGCGCTAACTCGGCGCCTCGCAAAGCGGGCGGGTCAGTGCTAGGCTGTGGGGTGGTGGCACTCATACTGCCTTGGAAGGGCGTTGCGAAAAGGTTCGCTCAAATATGCCCTCGGCGATGCGGTTTTTGAGCATCTCGATCGAGCCCCCGGCAATCATCCAGCCCCTGGTGCGGCGCACACAGTATTCGATCAAGGTCTCGCGGCTGTAGCCTGTCGCACCCATCACCTGCATAGCCTCATTGGCCACCGCCCAGCCGGCCTGGTTGCAGGCGAGTTTGGCCATGGCCGTGCTGTGTGCGCTGGGCAGACCAGCCTCGCCTTCCATTGCGGCTTTGTACAACAAAAGTTGGGCGCTCTCCAACTGCATGGTCATATCTGCAAACTTCCACTGCAAGCCTTGGAACTCGCATAGAGGGCGACCAAACTGCCTGCGGATCAAGGCGTGTTCCCGCGCCACGTTGAAACAGTAACGCCCCAAGGCCAAGGACCGCGATGCATTGCCCAGCCGCTCGACATTGAACCCAGCGATTTGTTTTTTAAACCCACCAATGCCCAACAGCACATTGTGCGCGGGGATACGACAGTTTTCAAAATACAGCTGACACCACTGCTCGCCACTCATGAAGCTGGATGGCTCACCGATCGAGAACCCAGGTGTGCCGCGCTCGATCAACACCGAGCCAATGCCGTCCACACCAGGGCCAAAGCGCGCATAAATCAAAAACAAAGATGCGTCCGGGCTGTTGGTGGAAAATACTTTGCTGCCATTGATTACTACTTCGTCGCCCTCCAGGCGGGCGCTGGTAACCAGGTCGGTCACAGCTGAACCCGCCTCGGGCTCGCTCATGCCAAGCGAGATCAGTTTTTCGCCCTTGAGCAAAGCAGGCAACCAGAGCGCCTTTTGGCTTGGGCTGGCGTACTCCACAAAGGTGCGGATTGCGCCAAAGTTGCCCGCTTGCACGATATCGGCGCTTTTGGGGCAGGCCAGGGCTACCTCCTGGATGGCCAGCACCGAGTGCATCAAGCTGCCGCCTTGGCCGCCATCGCGCTCGTCAAAGGCAATACCCAGCAGGCCCTGGCGTGCCAGTGACTTGGCTACATCCAAAGGGTAGGTGAGCGAATGGGCGCGCGCCAACGCGCCGGGCGCCAGTTCGGCGTGTGCATAACGGCGTACTGCTTGGACAAAGCTGCTATGCTCTTCGTTCAACTTGAAATCCATGCTTTATTCCTGTGTTGTGCCGACAGATTCTGACAAAGTTTTGCAAAGCCCCTTAGCTTACGATAGAGCAGACAGCCCCGAGGCGCCTGTGGGTTGTCGCTCAAGGACTGCCAAAGCTTGTTAAGCTGTGCCCTGTCCCGGCGCAGTCCTCTGCGGACAACCCTATCCCACACACTAAACTGTAATGGCAATGACCATTGTTCAATCGCTGGCCGCTTATGGTGCACAGTTGTCCTACCAAACACTGGCCCCAGAGGTCTTGCACCATGCCAAACGCGCCATCATCGACTGGTACGCGGCCTTGTTGCCCGGCGCGGTGTGCGAGCCGCCTACCCTGCTCGAACAGGCCTTGGCCGAAGACCTAGACCACGGCTGCGCCCGCTTGGCGCTGGGCCGGGCCGCCTCAACCCGCACCGCAGCGCTGATCAACGGTACGGCAGCCCATACGGTCGAGTTTGACGACATTTACCGCGAAGCAATTTACCACCCCGGTGCCCCCACCATCGCGGCGGCCTGGGCCGTGGCGCAAGAAACCCAGGCGTCGGGGCTGGATGTGCTTCGCGCGGTAGTAGCCGGCTATGAAATATCAACTCGCATCGGTGCCACCTTGGGCCGGGCCCACTACAAGCACTGGCACAACACGGGGACCGTAGGCAGTTTTGGGGCCGCCGCTGCGGCGGCTACCCTGTACCGCTTACTGCCGCCAGCTTATGCCCATGCTTTGGCGACGGCGGGCACCTTCGCCGCGGGTTTGCAGCAAGCCTTTCGAATGGACTCCATGTCCAAGCCATTGCATGCAGGCCGCGCTGCCGAGGCGGGCGTGCTAGCCGCCAAAGCCGCGCGCGCTGGCGTGACCGGGTCGCTAGATATTTTGGAAGGCGAATCCGGTCTAGGTGTGGCAATGGGCAATGGGCCCCACTGGGCCTCCATGTTGGACAACCTGGGCGAGGTGTACAACATCCAGCACATAACCTTCAAAAACCATGCGTGCTGTGGCCACACCTTTGCCTCCATTGACGGCGCGCTGGCCCTACAGCATCGCATGGGGGTGCGAGCCCAGGACCTGGCATCGGTACACATTGACACCTATCAACCTGCTTTGGATGTGGCGGGCAACCCCAACCCACAAACCGCGGCTGAAGCGCGTTTCAGCCTGCCGTTTGTGGTGGCCAGCGCCTTGGTGCATGGCAGTGTGCGCTTGGCCGCCTTCACACCCGAGCGGCTGGCCGACCCCCAAGTACGCAACCTGATGCAACGCATTAGCTTGCGCGCCGATGCGCAAATCGACGCAGGCTTTCCCGGCCAGCGCTCAGCACGGGTGCGCTTGATCACCCGCGATGGACGCGATGATGTGTTCTTCCAACCCAACCGCATAGGCGACCCAGAAGACCCGCTGAGCGATGCCGACTTGGACGGTAAATTCATGGAACTGGCCGGGCCCGTGATCGGTGATGCCCCCGCCCGCGGCTTGCTGCAGCAGCTGTGGCAACTCGACCGCGCCAGGCAAGTTCCCTGAGCTCATACAAGTCCCATGGAATTTGATTTCTCCACCATGCCCCCAAACCAGTGCTACAAGTTGCTGGTCAGCGTGGTGGTGCCACGCCCAATCGCCTTGGTCACCACTTTAGGCGAGGTTGGCGTGGTTAACGCCGCGCCGTTTAGTTTTTTTAACCTGATGGGCGACGACCCGCCGATTTTGATTTTGAGCATCGAGCTCAAGCCCAACGGTATGGCCAAAGACACCGCACGCAACATTGCCCAGCAAGGCGAATTTGTGGTGAACCTGGTGGACGAGGCAACGGCCGAGCGTATGCATGCGTGTTCACACGACTACCCCAACGATGTGAGCGAAGTCACCGCCGTGGGATTTACCACCAGTCCGTCCCGGGCCGTGGCCGCACCGCGCATCACCGAGTCACCGGTGGCGCTGGAGTGCAAGCTGTACCAAACTATCCATATCAGCCCGCAGCGCAGTTTAATCATTGGTCAAGTGGTGTGGCTGCATAGCCATGAAGGAGTTTTCGACCCGCAGACCCTACGGGTGAACATGGCGCACTACTTCCCCGTGGGCCGCTTGTACGCCGACCGCTACGTCACTACCCGCGACCAGTTCGCCGCCCAAGGGAGCCCCGAGTATTTGGCTGCCGTCCGCAGCCAAGGCAGGCTATAAAATCAGTGCGCTTTCAGCGCAGGTGATCGCGCAAGGGATAGTGCGGAGCCAAGACCGCCTCGGCCCAGCGGGCTGCGCTCAGCAAGGCCACGTCACCGCCCAAAGGCCCAATAAGCTGCACCCCCAAAGGCAAACCTTGGGGTCCGGCGGCCGTGGGCAGGTGCACACAGGGTAATCCCAGCAGCGTCCAATTGCGGTTGAATACCGAGTCCCCCGTGCTTTGCAAGCCCTGTGGGGCCTCCCCCAGCGCGCTCAAACTGAGTAACACGTCGCAGCTTTTCCAGCAGTTGGCCAGCCGATCGCGGCAACGGTGGGCCAAGGCCAGTGCGTCTAGGTATTGGCCGTGCGGGCTAGCCCAACCTTGCTCCAAGCGAAGCAAGAACTCGGCACTCAATTGGCTGCGGCGGTGCGCCATCTCCCAGGCGGTGGCACGTGCGGTCTCGTAGCGCATCACCACGCCTTGGGCTTCATACAGCGTGGTGAAGTCACTGTCTAAGGTTACGTCGTTGACCAACGCACCGGCGGCTTGCAAACTCTTCGCCGCCTCCAGCAAAGACTGTTGTGCGCTGTCACTGGCTTGGCCCCATAGCGCCGTGCGGTGCAAGCCCAAGCGCGGCGGCGCGGCGGTCATAGCGGCTTGGGCCTGTCCGATCAGCACATGGGCCCACAAAGACACATCCTCCACATGGCGTGCCAATAGGCCAATCGTGTCGAGGGACTCGGAAGAGAACTTCATTCCTGCGCGGTTGATACGGTTAAAACTGGGCTAGTAGCCCACCACCCCACAAAACGCCGCCGGTCGGATGATCGACCCCGCAGTTTGGGTGGCAAAGGCCAGCGGCACTTGAAAGTCGGCCACTGCCGCAGCCGACCCGCTGGAAGAGCCACCCGGTGTGTGGCTCGCTTGGTGCGGATTGACGGTGGGCGCTGGGTAGGTGCTCGCGAATTCGGTAGTGTGGGTCTTGCCCATGACCAAACCACCGGCAATACGGGTTTGCGCCACGCACGCAGCGTCAGCAACAGGCCGGTGTTGGGCGTAAATAGGCGAGCCATACCGGGTGGGCATCTCGGCTGTGTCGATGATGTCTTTGACCGCCACCGGTACGCCATGAAGCAAACCCCTGGGTGCGCTTTGAATGTCCAGCGCATGGGCTTGCGCCATCACGGCTGGCGACGATAAGTGGGCCCAGGCCTGCAAACTCACCTCGCGCGCCGTCACTCGCGCCAAACATGCCTGGGCCAGCGCTTGGGCGGTCAGTTCACCACTGGCGATGCGTCTCGCCGCTTGCACGGCACCAAGATGGGCGGGGGTCATACCGAGCCCGGCACGGTACCGGCAGGTAAAGACTCGATATGCGTGCATATATTGTCTGGACGGGTGAGCCAAATGTGATCGCGGTGCTGCAAGATGTGCTCAATCACCCGGCGCAGTTGTCGCACACGGTAAGGCTGGCCCATGATGAAGCTATGTAACACGATGGGCATGACTAATGGACGGCGTTCGGACTCTTGCAGCATTTCGTCAAATTGATCGATCAGGTTGTCGCAAAATAGTTGGGACGGCGTGCGCCGCGACACGCATTCGAACGAGTCGTTCAAGTCGTGGGCATAAGGTACCGATAAAATCGGTCCATGCTGGGTGCGAAACCACACGGGCTGGTCGTCCAGGGACCAATCCATCATGTAGCGAAAACCCGCCTCTTTGAGCAAATCTAATGAATCTGCAGATTGCGAAATATAGGGCGCCAACCAGCCCTTGGGACGAACTCCTTCGTAGTCAAATATTTTTTGCGATACCTCTTGGATACAGGCCCGCTCTTGCTCCAAGCTCATATCAGCTTGGCGCTCGCTGTTGGTGCGACCGTGGCCCACTATCTCGTCGCCGCGCGCACTGAAGGCCCGGACCATCTCGGGGCAATAGTCGTACAACTCGGTGTTGGCGAGCAAGCCGTATTGCAACTGATAGTCGTCAGCCAACTCCAGCAGTCGCCAAGCACCCACTCGATTGCCGTAGTCGCGCCAAGCATAGCTGCGCGTGTTGGGCTGGGGGTGCGGCACCGCATAGTCGTTGCCCAAGCCTTCGCCAAAAGCAAAGTGCTCAACATTCAAAGCAATGTGCACGGCCAAGCGTTTGCCACCCGGCCAGGTGTAGTCAGGGCGGCGCGAGATGGCCGAGTAGTCGTAGCGTCCGTGGGTTTTGAGCATGACGGGTTCTCCTGCGTCCATCTTATCTGCTCACGCTGTTGAGCGGCTGTAGCTATACTGATGCGGAATTAAGTTTGTGGAGTTTTCATGCTGTTGACCCCCAATGCCCAAGGCCTTTTTCCCATTGCGCCAACGGCCTTTCACCCCGATGGCCGAATTGACACTGCGTCGATGGATCGGCTAACCGACTTTTATGTCGCCTGCGGCGCCACCGGCGTTACGGTACTGGGCCAAATGGGCGAAGCGCCGAAGCTCTCGCACACTGAAAGCGTGGCTATCACCACCCAAATGATTCGTCGCGCCCCCAGCCTGCCGGTGATTGTGGGTGTGTCCTCGCCAGGCTTTGCCTCCATGCATGCGCTCACCCATGACGTGATGGCCGCCGGCGCCGCAGCGGTGATGATTGGCCCGCCGAACACCTTGCGTACTGATGATCAAGTGATTAACTACTACCGCCAGGCGGCCGAGGCGCTCGGGCCAGATGTACCCATCGTGGTGCAAGACTACCCACTGTCTTTTTCGGTGCAGATGAGCCCGACGGTGATCCGCACCATGGTGCAAGAAATCGCCTCCATCGTGATGCTCAAGCACGAGGATTGGCCGGGCCTGGAAAAAATCAGCGCCTTGCGCCGCTTTGAGGCCGATAAAAGCATGCGTCACATCGCCATTTTGTGTGGCAACGGTGGCTTGTTTTTGGACTTTGAAATGTCACGCGGTGCTGACGGCGCCAACACCGGTTATTGCTTCCCCGACATGCTTTGCGATGTGGTGCGCCTGTACCGAGAGGGTCAGCGCGAGCAAGCCCATGATTTGTTCGATGCCCACCTGCCCTTGCTGCGCTATGAGCAGCAACCTGGGGCCGGACTGGCGGTGCGAAAATATGTGATGCAGCGCCGCGGTTTGCTGGCTAGCGATACCCAGCGCAAGCCCGCAGCCATGCTCAGCGCCAGCGCCCGCCAAGAGGTGGAGTGGTTGCTCACGCGGTTGGCGCGACACGACACGCGCGCCAAACTGCCTTCCTTGTGAGGCTGTGCCCCATGGGTGACTTGCAAGATCAGGGCAGGCGTGATTCATGCGGATGCACTGAATATATGCTGGCGGTGAATCACCGCACTGGTGTCAAAGGCACTCAGCCCACCATGACCCCTTGTTCTTTTCATATCAAAAAGGTTTGCTTTGCCAGAATTTGACTTAACCATCCGGAACGGCACCGTGGTGAATGCTGATGGGCGCATGCGAGTCGATGTGGGCGTACGCGATGGCCTCATCCATACCTTGGCAGCGGACTTGCCCGCAGGCGTGCGCGACTTCGATGCCAGTGGGCGGTTGGTGTTGCCCGGCGGCATCGACAGCCACTGCCACGTGGAGCAGATATCGAGCAACGGGGTGATGACTGCCGACGACTTTGACTCGGCCACGGTCGCCGCCGCTTTTGGGGGCAACACCACCATCATCCCGTTTGCCGCACAACATCGGGGCATGGCGCTACCAAAAGTGGTCAGCGACTACCACGCTTGTGCCGGGCCCAAGGCGGTGATCGACTACAGTTTTCACCTGATCGTCTCTGACCCTACACCCCAGGCACTGCACCACGATCTGCCCGATTTAATCCGAAAGGGTTATACCTCTTTCAAGGTCTACACCACCTACGACAAGCTCAAGCTCGATGACGGTCAAATGCTCGACGTCCTGCACACAGCCGGGCGCGAAGGCGCGCTGGTGATGGTGCACGCTGAGAACAACGACATCATCAAATGGATCGCCCAGCGACTGCTCGACAACGGCCATGTTGCGCCCAAGTTCCATGCGGTCTCGCATGACCAACTGGCCGAGAGCGAGGCCACCAACCGGGTGATTGCGCTGTCGCGCCTGCTCGATGTGCCAGTGCTGATCGTGCATGTATCGGGCATCGAAGCGGTGCGACACATCCGCGACGCACAGACTCTGGGTGCGCGCATCTTTGCCGAAACCTGCCCGCAATACCTGTTTCTAACCGCCGAAGACACCGACCGCCCAGGCCTGGAGGGGGCAATGTTTTGCTGCAGCCCGCCGCCGCGCGACGCCGCCTCTCAAGATGCGGTGTGGGCCGGTTTGCTCGACGGCACCTTCCAGGTGTTCAGCTCTGACCACGCGCCCTACCGGTACGACGAATCGGGCAAGCTGCCCAAGGGCGATAAAACCACCTTTAAGGAAATGGCCAATGGCGTGCCCGGCATTGAGCTGCGCATGCCACTGCTGTACTCCGAAGGGGTGCACACCAAGCGCATGACGCTCGAGCGCTTTGTCGCCCTGACCGCCACCGAACATGCACAAATGTATGGCTTGTCGCACCGCAAAGGCCGCATCGCGGTGGGCTTGGACGCGGACATCGCCATATGGGACCCGTTGCGCCAAACCCAGGTGGGCACCCACATGTTGCACGACCGAGTGGGTTACACCCCCTACGAGGGCAAAGTCCTCACCGGCTGGCCCACTACGGTGATCAACCGCGGTCGGGTGGTGATCGCTGACAATCAATTGCAAGTGGCCCGTGGCAGCGGCGAGTTCATCGCCCGCGGCAAGCCTGGCCCCGTGGTCAACGCGCCCGCCAGTACCGGCTCGGCAGGCTTTCTGAAATCTTTGTTACCTAAGCTGCCATGAAGCGCCCCTTTGCCCTGGCCGTTGCCCAACTTGGCCCCATCCATTTACGCGACAGTAAAGCGGCCGTGATAGCGCGACTGACTGAGCTGCTCAAAGAGGCCCACGCCCGACACGCCCACTTCGTGGTCTTCCCTGAACTAGCATTGACCACATTTTTTCCGCGTTACTGGATGACTGACGAGGCCGAGATCGACCGCTATTTTGAGTCGTCCATGCCCAACGCCGATGTACAACCTTTGTTCGACTTGGCGCGTCAGTACGGCATTGGCTTTTACCTAGGGTACGCCGAACTCACGCCTCAGCGCGAGCGCTTTAACACAGCCATCATCGTCGACCGCAAAGGTCTGACCGTGGGTCGCTACCGCAAGGTGCACCTGCCGGGGCACGACGACCACAAACCAACGGCGCCGTTTCAACACCTGGAGAAAAAATATTTCCATGTGGGCAACGAGGGCTTCAAGGTTTGGGAGACTATGGGCACCCGCATGGGGATGTGCATTTGCAACGACCGACGTTGGCCCGAGACCTTTCGGGTTATGGGCTTGCAAAGCGCCGAGATGGTGGTGCTGGGATACAACACGCCGTCGCATAACATCCATTGGAGCGAGCCACCACATTTGCGCATGTTCCACCACCTGTTGCTGCTGCAAGCGCATGCGCACGAAAATGCCTTGTGGGTTGGTGCTGCGGCCAAGTGCGGCGCCGAAGACGGCCATCACATGATTGCTGGTTCGGCCATTGTTTCCCCCACCGGCGAGGTGGTGGCGCAAAGCGCCAGTGAGGAGGACGAGTTGATCTTCCACCACTGCGACCTGGCTTTAGGCGACTCTTTTCGAGAGCACGTTTTCAACTTTGCCAAGCACCGCCGCCCCGAGCACTACCAACTTATCGTTGAACGAGTGGGTGCAGGTAAGCACTTGGGCTGATTATTTTGATTTTTTAACCACTGAAGGATTATCTGTATGAAAACCAAGCTTACCGGACTGGCCTTGCTCTTGTCCATCCTGCTCAGCGGAACCGCCATGGCGCAAACCATCCAGACCGCCGTGGACGCCACGTTTGCACCACACGCCATGCGCAAGTTAGATGGCACCATCGAGGGCTTCAACGTCGACATGGCGATGGAAATTGGCAAGCGGCTCAAGCGTCCGGTCAATATCGAAGGCACCCAGTTCTCTGGGCTCATCCCCGGCTTGAACGCCAAAAAATACGACTGGATCGCCGCCCCCACCACCGTGACACCCCAGCGCGCCGAACAAATGCTATTCACAGAAGGCTACTTGGACACCGACTTTCAATTTTTGGTCAAAAAGTCTGACGCCGACATCACCAGTTTGGACGACCTGAAAGGCAAAACTATTTCGGTCAATAAGGGTTCGGCCTACGAGGCCTGGGCAAAAGACAACATGGCGAAGTACGGCTTCAAGTACGACGTATACGACACTAATGCCGATGCGGTGCAGGCGGTCCTGTCGGGCCGAGCAAACGCCAACTTTGCCGGCAACACCGTAGTGGCATGGGCAGCCAAGCAAAACCCGTTGGTCAAAACCTCTTTCACCTACAAAACCGGCCTGGTCTGGGCCATTCCTTTACGTCTGGATGATAAAGCTGGCCGCGCCGTACTTTCTAACGTCGTTAAGTGCATGAAGATGGATGGCACCTTTGCCCGCTTGCACGAGAAGTGGTTTGGCTCCAAGCCCACCGCTGACTCGGCCGCCGTTAAGGTGTCGGCCGGCCACGGCGTGGTGGGTATGCCCGGCTACGACGCCACGCCTGTGACACCACAATGCTCTTGACGCGTCATGCGGTGGTGCGACAGGGCTGGGCATGAGGCCAGCCCTGGAGTTGCGCGATTTGTGCAAGGCCTACGGGGCGCTGGCCGTACTGCACGGGGTCAGTTTGAGTGTACCCACAGGCAAGTTGGTGTTCGTCATCGGGCCATCGGGTTCGGGCAAGAGCACTTTGCTGCGCTGCTGCAATTTGCTAGAGGTGCCGCAGTCGGGGGCGGTTTTGGTCGACGGCCAAGACATAACCCAAGCGGGCGTCGACCTTAATCGGTTGCGCCAGCAAGTGGGCATGGTGTTCCAGTCTTTCAACCTGTACCCGCATATGACGGCGCTTGGCAATGTCACATTGGCCTTGCGAAAAGTGCAGAAACTGAGCAAAGCCCAGGCCCAGGCCGACGGTCTGCAAGCCCTGGCCCGGGTGGGACTGACAGACAAAGCCAACACCTATCCTGGCCAGCTCTCGGGCGGCCAGCAGCAACGGGTGGGCATTGCTCGCTCGCTGGCACTAAAACCAAAAATTTTGTTGTTTGACGAGCCAACCAGTGCGCTTGATCCCGAGCTCGTGGGCAGCGTGCTTCAAGTCATGCGCGAGTTGCGAGAGTCGGGCATGACAATGGTGGTGGTCAGCCACGAAATGGGCTTTGCCCGTGCAGCGGCCGACCATGTGGTGTTTATGGACAAAGGCCAAATCCTCGAGCAAGGCAGCCCCCAAGTGATTTTTGATACGCCCCAGCACCCACGTTTGCGCGAATTCTTGACCGCGCTGGGCCAGCGCTGAGAGCATGAACAGCGCCGCCCCCTTGTCCACACTGGACCGTTTTTTATTCAGCTTTTTCAACCCCGAGGTAGCCGCGCGCTATGTCGCGCCCATGCTCGACGGTATGCTGCTCACCATCGGCCTCGGCCTGTGCGTGATCGCCACTGGCCTGGTGCTGGGTCTGACTTTGGCGGTGGTGCGCATCCAGCATGTGAGACTGATCAATGGGATCATCGTCGCCTTTGCTGACATCTTTCGCGCCCTGCCCCCGCTGGTGGTGATCATCTTGTTGTTTTTCGCCTTCCCTTACATCGAGTTGTCGATGAGCGCCTTCACCGCCACCTGGTTAGCGCTGTCTTTGGTGCTGGCCGCGTTCACTGAAGAAATTTTTTGGACTGGCATGCTGGCTATCCCTAAAGGCCAATGGGAGGCGGCGCGCTCCACTGGCTTAGGGCCTTGGGCCACCTTGGTCCAGGTGATCTTGCCGCAAGCGGTACGCATGACAGTTCCCCCGCTGACCAACCGCACAATTGCCATCACCAAGGGTACGGCTCTGGGCTCGGTGGTGGCCCTGCACGAAGTGCTCAATGTCTCGTCAGCGGCGTCCAGTGAAGCGGGTAACGCCACCCCACTGGTGATGGGTGCGGCTGCCTACTTGATTTTGTTCATTCCCTTTGTGGTGTTCGGGCGCTGGGTCGAAACGCGCTTTGCCTGGAAACGTTGAGCCATGGACAACCTGATCAACGTTTTCTTCAACCCGGACATCATGGAAAAGGTGTGGCCATTTTTGCTGCAAGGTCTCTGGATGACGCTGCTGCTCTCGCTCACCGTGGTACCCCTGGGTCTCGCCGGTGGCTTGCTGGTGGCCTTGGCGGGCAACCAAGGCCCACGCTGGTTGCGCTGGACTATGGTTGTATATGTGGACTTCTTTCGTGCCTTCCCGCCCCTGGTGCTGCTGATCTTGATCTACTTTGGCCTGCCGTTTTTGAGCATCGACATGCCCAAGTTTGCCGCCGTGGCCATGGGCTTTTTGCTCAACAACTCCAGCTACTACGGTGAGGTGTTTCGCGCTGGGCTTGAAAGCGTGCCGCGCGGCCAAACAGAGGCCGCACGATCCACCGGTTTGAACCGCTTCCAAACGCTGTGGCATGTGGTTATTCCCCAAGCCACGCGCAATGTACTGCCCGAGCTGATTAGCAACACGCTGGAGGTTATCAAACTCACCGCCTTAGCCAGCGTGGTGGCAATGCCCGAGTTGCTCAACAACGCGCGCCAAGCTCAGGCTCTGACCTACAACCCCACCCCTATCGTGCTAGCCGCTCTGATGTATCTGATGCTGCTGTGGCCGGTGGTGCGCTTGCTGAGCCGCTTAGAACACCGAAGCACGGTGGTGCGTTGAGCTAGGTCTAACCCTTGTCGGGGCGACTCTGCGACCGAGCCCAAGCTGACAAGCAACGGCGGTTTATTCAACTCGGATAGGACGCGCAGCGTTGTGCTGCTATTGCATAAATCGCACCCACCGAAGATCAATGCATGTCATGCGCCGCGACATGCATCTGCGCTTCTTCAGGCTAACGCTTGCTGCGCCAGCACTCGGCCCATGGCCAAGGCAACGCCAGCCTGGGTGGGATCGATCACCGGCACTTTCAAAAAATCTTCCAACCGCTGGCGGTAGCGTGCCATGCCAGCACAGCCCATGATGACCACGCCCGCACCGTGATCGTGCAGCAGACGTTGACCCACATCGCACATGCGGGTGAAGGTGAGCGACTCGTCGCCTAGATTGACCACATTGACTTCAATGGGCAAGTCGCTGGCGAGTTTTTTTTCCAGCCCAAGGTGGCGAATTTGGCGCAAGTGGCGCGGCACCGACTTCGCCAAAATGGAGATGACGCCAAACTTATCGGTCATGGCACTGGCCGCGTGATAGGACGCTTCGGCACAACCAATTACCGGGCACGGCAACACCTCGCGCATGGCAAACAAGCCTGGGTCTGAAAAACAGGCCAAGACCCAGGCGTCGTACTGGAGGTAGGCGGGGTTTTCCTCCAACCAACGCAGCAGCTTGTCGCTGATGCCGTCCACGTGCGCCTGACTTTCGATGCCTGGCGGGCCACTGCGCAGGGTTTGACAATCGAGTTGGGGGCCACCTGTGAAGCGAAAGGGTTGCAAGGCCAAGCTGATGTGGTCGGTGACCGCTTGGGTGCTGTTGGGGTTGATGACCAGTATGTGCGACATAGTTTCACTCCATTTTGATTCCGCTACTGCGAATGGTCTCGCTCAAGCGGAGGGGATGTTTGGGGAAATTTGAGCAGCGAGGCACGCGCATGTCAAGCTGCTATTTCAAATCACAGGTGTGGTATTTTCTCGTGGGGCCAAGGCTTGTATGCGCCCTCGCAAGCGCTGAGTCCAGGCCAGGCCGGGTTTGATGCTGTTGACTCGCACACCGCATTTCACAAAGGCATTGGCCCAGACTGTGGTTGCGAACATCAAAGCCGCGGTGGTCGAGCTAATTTCCAGATGAACGCCGCCGCTTTGATTGCCACCGCAGCCAATTGAGAACCAGACCGGGTTTGCCTCTTCGGACCAGTCAGGCGCAAGCGGCCTTGGAGTTGCTGGATCAAAATCCAGCTTTCGGCTGAGAGATATTCGTTGCGCAGCAGCAACTCCCCATCCACGGCGCCGGTAATGTAGGCCCCTGCATTTCGCAAATCCATGTGTGTCCCACTGCTAAAAGATTATTTAGGGATTTTATGGGCCGTCGGAGTGGGCATAGAGGCTTCGGCTCCAATGCTTTTGGTCTATAAAATAAATGTGTTTCAATGGACTTGTATTTTTTCCGTACGGGGGCGGTTGCTCTGCATAAGCTGTTTTTCGTTTCGACTATAGTCACGCTAAAAAGCAAAGGCGCGCCACGAACATACTGTGATGGATGCGGCCTCAAAACGCCTTGTTGTACTTTCCTCAAAGGATGTCATTGTTGACAAACTATCGCTCCAAGGTTTTAATCACTGCCCCTGAATTAAGCGAGCAGCTGGAATCGTCCCACCCCCCCGTGGTACTGGCAATTCGCAACGATCCTAGCGCGAGCGTGGATAGGTTTAGCGGCACACCGCGCATTCCTGGCGCACTAGACATTGATTTGCAAACGCATCTGGCCTCGCCCCAAACCCACACCGGCGGCACGCGCCCTTTACCTGACATCGTCGCCCTACAAGGACATGCCCAACGCTGGGGCATCCATGAAAACAGCCGCGTAGCGGTCTATGACCATGACCGAGGCTTACAAGCTTGCCGCGCTTGGTGGGTGCTGCGCTGGGCCGGTCTTCGCCAAGTGCGCTTACTCGATGGCGGCTTTACCTCGTGGCAAACACTGGGCTTACCACTCACCACGGAGATGCCTGCCGTCACGCCCGGAAAGGTTCGCTTGTCAGCGGGACATTTGCCCGTCTTGGATGCCGATCAATCTGCGCATATCGCACGCTCGGGGGTCTTGCTGGACTCTCGCATCAAACCAAATTACATCGGGGGTGTGACCGCGCCTGGTCAGCCCGCACGCGGACATATTCCAGGCGCCATCAGCGCGCCAGCAGCCGACAACCTCACCGATACCGGAACCTTCGCCGACGACGACACGCTTCGTCAGTTGTATGAAGGCCTGGGCGTAACCGCGCAGCGCCCCACCGGCGTGTATTGCGGTGCGGGTATTTCTGCCGCGCATGTGGTGCTCGCCCTGCAGTGCATTGGCTTGGAGGCGGCCATGTACCCTGGCTCCTGGTCAGCATGGGGCAGTCAAGTCGAATGCCCAGTAGCGCGCGGCCTGCAACCCGGTTAAAGCCGGCAGAGTCGTATGTTCGATTTCGATCAATCTATTCACCGTCTGAATACCGACAGCAACAAATGGAGCAAATATCCTCCTGATGTCTTACCCTTGTGGGTTGCCGACATGGACTTTGCCGCCGCACCCCCCATCTTAGACGCCTTGCAGCAACGCCTCAGTCATCCCGTCCTGGGGTATGCCGTGGCCCAGCCCGCCTTGCGGCAACAGATCGCAGCCTATGTCCACGCGCGGTACCACTGGTCCATCGAGCCGCAGGATGTGGTGCTGCTGCCCGGCGTTGAGCCTGGCTTTAATATGGCCCTAAAAGCCTTTTGCCAAGCCGGACATCAAGTGATGATGCACACACCCGTCTACAAGCCCTTGCTTCAAGCGCCTGAGTTTTGGGGGCTTCATCGCCACGACTTGCCGTTGCATCCCGACCCGCGCATCGCACTGGATCTTGAGGCCTTTGATCGGGCCGCTGCGCAGTCGAGCGCTTGGATCTTGTGCAACCCGCACAACCCTTTGGGCCGCGTCTTCGAACGCGACACCTTGTTAAAACTTGCCCAGTCCTGTGTGGCACACAACACCCTCATCATTTCCGATGAGATCCATTGCGATTTGCTGTATGACGGTCGCCGCCATACCCCCATTGCTTCGCTGAGTCCGCAAATTGCCAAACGCACCATCACCTTGATGTCCGCCAGCAAAACCTACAACATCGCCGGACTGAAAACAGCATTTGCGATTATCCCCGACCCAGAATTACGCCAACGCTTTGATAAATCCCGACTTGGGATGGTTGACAGCGTTAATCTGATGGGCTTACAAGCCACTCAAGCGGCGCTCGCACATTGCGGCCCTTGGCGCGAAGCGTTGTTGCGCTATTTGCAATCCAACCGTGATGTACTGGTGCAGTCTGTCGCCAGGCTATTACCCGGCGTGGTCTTGCATGCCCCACAAGCTACTTTTCTGGCTTGGCTCGATTGCAGCGCCTTAAAGCTCGGCCAGGATGCACAAAAATTTTTTCTTGAGCACGCCCGCGTAGCCTTGAGTCCAGGGCTCGATTTTGGTTCGTCCAGCGATCAATGGGTCAGACTCAACTTTGGCTGTACCCGCGCGGTGCTCAGCCAAGCCCTCGCACGCATGCAAACCGCATTGCGCTCGTACACACCATGACCCCGTCCACCCATGCGCCCTTGCTGGAGGTGCACGACCTGCACACCCATTTTCAAACGCGGCGTGGCATCGTCAAGGCTGTCGACGGCGTCAGCTTGACCCTTCACCAAGGTGAAATCGTCGCTTTGCTTGGTGAGTCAGGATGCGGCAAAAGCGTTACCGCCTTATCCGTCATGGGCTTGGTGGCTCAAGGGCAAGGGACGCACCAAACCGGACGCGTTCTGTTTGAAGGGCAAGAACTGCTTGGGTTGGCTGAAAGCGCTTTGCAGCGTTTACGTGGCCATCAACTGTCGATGATTTTTCAAGAGCCCTTGTCTTCGCTTAACCCTGTGATGACCGTGGGGCGCCAAATCGCCGAGGTTCTGGTGGATCACGGATTGATGTCGCTCACTGCTGCACGCGACAAAACCATCGAGTTGCTGGGTGAAGTGGGGTTGTCAGATGCAGCGCAACGCTTTGAAGCCTATCCGCATGAACTCTCTGGGGGAATGTGTCAACGCATCAGTATCGCCATGGCGATTGCCTGCGATCCAAAACTATTGATCGCTGACGAACCCACCACCGCGCTGGATGTGACTATCCAAAAACAAATTTTGCAATTGCTCAGCGGACTGCGTGAGCGACGCCGTACCTCGGTCTTGCTGATCACCCACAATCTTGGCGTGGTAGCTGAAAACGCTGACCGCGTTCTGGTGATGTATGCGGGAAAAGTCATCGAACAAGCTACGGTACAGCAGTTATTTGAAGCGCCCGCACATCCCTACACCAGAGGCTTGATCGACTCCACGCCGCATCTCGAGCTTGAAGAAGGTTTGTTGGCCTCGATTCCCGGTCATGTACCTGACTTGGCACATCTGCCCATAGGATGCGCGTTCGCCCCCCGCTGTTTGCACGCCCAAAGCCGCTGTCACACCCACATGCCTGATTTGATATCCCACGCACCCCAACGTCAGGTACGCTGCTGGTTTCCTTTGATCCAAAACGCAAAGGCCCAGACCTCATGAACGGCGTAACATTGCTCGAGGTCCATGGCTTATCCAAGCATTACCCCGTCCGACCAACTGGTTGGTTCAAATCGGCGCAGGTTCTCAAGGCCGTGGACAACATCAGCTTTCATCTGGAGGAAGGTGAGACCTTAGGACTAGTCGGCGAATCTGGCAGCGGAAAATCAACCACAGGGCGGTTGATTCTTCGGCTGATTGAACCCACGGCGGGACAGGTGCTGTATCGCGGACAGTCTTTGTTTGATCTGAGTCAAACAGACTTCAAGCCCTACCGAAAAAACCTACAGATGATTTTTCAAGATCCTGCCGGATCCCTCAATCCCGCCTATACGGTGTATGACCTCATAGCCGAACCCCTGCGGGTGTACGACCTCGCTAGCACGGAACGCCAACGACGCGAACGCGTTGCTGAGTTGATGATACAGGTGGGACTTGACCCTCAAATGAGCGCTCGCTCTGCACACGAATTTTCAGGCGGTCAAAAACAACGCATTGGTATCGCCCGTGCTTTAGCGGTTCAAGCCAAGTTGATCATTGCCGATGAACCCGTGTCAGCTTTGGATGTGTCGATTCAATCTCAAATTCTTAATTTGATGCAAGAGCTTAAACAACGATTGGGATTAGCCTATCTTTTCATTGCCCATGACTTGGCGGTCGTCAAATACATGAGCCAACGCGTGGCGGTGATGTATTTGGGTCGGGTGGTGGAACTCACCACTAGCCATCGGCTGTATCAGCACCCTGCGCATCCCTATACCAAGATGTTATTGGCAGCCATTCCTCACGCATCGGCGCACCGCCGCACCGCCCCCGACGTCACGCAGGCGCAAGGTGAAATTCCCAGCCCGATTGATCGACCCAAAGGATGTGCTTTTCATACCAGGTGCCCGTATGCCATCCAACGTTGCCGCGAAGAAGATCCAGCGCTAAAAGAAGTTGCCGTCAAGCATGTGGCGGCATGTCATTTGCTTTAAATCTGACTCACCACGACACGAAAGCCATTACCCCGCCAAAATCCGCTGGGCTCTAAGCTGCCGCGATAAGTGCAGCAAGCTTTTTCTTTGTGGCTTGAAAAACAACCGCCACGCAATACTCGTCGCAGTTGTCCCTCTGCTGTTAATTGTTCTCGTCCATCGTCAGCATTGGGGTAGCGCCACATGGGTGTGGCCATATCAGCACCCCACATAGTAGTCGTCCACTCCCACACTTGGCCCGTCATGTCTTGGCAACCCCAAACCGATTGACCTTTTGGAAATAAACCCACGGGACAGGTGTCATTGAAACCTGTTTCTTCAGAATTTGCGTGATCCTCGGCCCATACCCCGCCCCAGGGATAGACGATGCGCAATCCCGCATCGGGTTGTGCCCCTCTGGCGGCATATTCCCACTCCGGCTCGGTCGGTAATCGAACGCATTGATCGGCAGTGATGCTGCCCTGAGAACGCCAACGCTGGGTTAACCATACGCAGTAAGCGTTGGCATCATGCCAAGTCAAATCCACGGCGGGTGAAGTGGCGCGCTCAGGGGTACGGCCTTCGGTGGAGCGCCACATGCGATCCGTTTCTTGTACAAATTGCAGATACGCTCGATTGATCACTGGGTAGCGCGCTATCAAAAAGCCCTTTAACTGCACGGGATGCGGCGGGTTTGAATTAGGATGCTGCGCCGAGCCCATGATGAACCGGCCGCCTGGAACCTCGACCGTCTGCTCCAAATTACGTGGATCGCCCCAGGTGGACAATATCACTGCCGCTTGGCGGCGCATACTGGCATTCAATCGGCCTTCGGTAATCAATTGCAACAGGCCTTTCATGCATTGGGCACGAATGCTTTCTTCAGCAGGCGGCGATTGAAGTTCAGACAGTACCTGCGCCACACACACCGCCCCTTTTAAGGCGGCGTCTTGCATCTGAGGGTTGGGCGCCATCATCAACCCTAGCCACAAGCTTGGTTCAAAGATGCCTTGTTGCGCCGCCTCTTGCAAGCATTGTTTGACGGGCAACCGCCAACGAGTCTCGTCAGCATGAAACAAAGCCACCCATTGCATGGACGGTAAGCCGCGCAGATGTTGCGCAGTCAATTCGCAGCGCACAAAGTGCTGAGCCAACACCGCACCGGCTGGGTGATAGTCTATTGTGTGCTGTACTGCGTCTGGCCACTGTAAGACTTCGCCCGACCAGGCGCGATATGCTGCGGCTTCTATCGCTGCCTTTTGTGTCGGCCAAGCAGAACCAAACACCATCTGCAACCAACATCCCAACACGTCACTGGCTTGCGCTGGTGGCTGCGACCCACTGAACATCGTTTGCACCGCCAGTGACCACTCGCCCACGCGCGTCAACCTGGACAGATGGGCCAATTTTTGCAACTTCGCTTCTGACACCAACCCAGGGTATCGACTGAGCCATTTGACACCTTGCGCGGGCCATAACTTGGACAGTCGGTATTGATGCAAGCTAGACGGCAATGACCATGCACTACCTTCTTCGCTGCGTCCCAACACCAACCAACGCACATGGGGCCATGCCGACAGCAGGGCATCGGCTTGTTGCAAATGTTCGGATACCGCATCCCCCCAAGCATCTATTGCGTCCAAAATAATGAGCACCGGCCGCTGCGGATGTTGTGCCAGCGCATACAGCATGCCAGGATGTTGCTGTTGCAACAACTGCTCCAGAGAACAGCTGGCGCGTGCCTCAATGTATACCGGTACAGGCGGCACACCTTGCCACGACTGCGGCTCTCGCCGCCCAAATGAATTGCGAATCACTGACTGCTTAAAAGACGCCAAGCCCAGGGATGCATGCCCCAAGCTATGTCCAGCCAAATTCACCGCCAAATGCAAGGCGAACGTAGTTTTGCCGCTACCTGACTCACCCAGCAAAAGCATGCGCGCATCAAAAGAGGCTACCTCAAGGGCCGTAAAATGCACCGGCGTCTCTGGTTCTGTGTTGTGTTCTTTGAAAGCGCGCAATCCTTTGGCGGCCTTGTCCTCATGGGTGTAGTCCACCAGCATGTCTAACACGCTATTACTCAGGGTCAATTGCTGGAGATGAGGTCCCTCACGCCACCACAAGACGGGGCGCTGCGCATGGTCGGCGACCAATCGTTGACACGCATGCGCCAATGCAGGCGGTAGGGCGGTGGGATTGGAAGCAGTGGCGAAACTCATGCAAATAACTTGGCCACTTCAGGGTTATGAAAGCGTTGGATTTCGATGGCATACCCAGCCGGATCTTCAAAGAAAAAATGTTCGCAGAAAGTGCCGGTGAGCACCTCTGACAGGCCTTTGACGCCCTGCGCTTTCAAATTCTGATGCCACTGTTTCACATCTTGCGAAATGATGGTGAGCAAGACTGCACTCTTGGGCTGATGGTGCAAATGCCCTTTTTTTCCGTCGACGATACCAAAGTAGCTTTGTCCTCCGATGCGATAAATTCTTGCCATGCCTTGGTCAAGCACCAACTCCAGCCCCAAGGTTTTTTCATAAAAAGGCACGATCGAAAAAATATCTTGGTAATAAAAAAAAGTGATGGAACAGTCTTTTCTCATTTGTTCACCTTAGATGATTTGAATCACGCCTTTGGGGTCTAATTGCATACCCTTAACGCCGAGACGCAACCCTAGGACTTCGATGGGATGGCACATATACAACCACGGCGGATGATAGTGCAGGTGACGCAGGCACTCGCCGTATGCACGCTCGCGTGCGAATGAAGTGACGGCGTGGCTAGCGCGGTTGATCAAGTCTTCCATCACAGAATCGGTATAGCCCTGCCACCACACGGCTTGAGTTTGCGAAGAAATTTTGTCATTGAGAATGCGATAGGTACTGTGCGGCGAAGAATCAAAAATCGCTAAATCTCCCATTTGCTTGCGGCCAATTTCTCGCGCATATTCAGGACGGTCTTTTTGCACCTCAAGTTGCACGTGCAAGCCCACTGCCTCTAAATCGCGCTGCACCCATCGGCTGATCTCTAAGGACTTATGGGGCATAGTCAATGGCGTTCGCAAGAGGCACACTTGGTCCGCTCCTTCACACTGCGCCAACAAAGCGCGTGCTTGTACGGGGTCGTAAGGCCAAGGCTGAACCCCAGCGCTGCTGTGTCCCAAGTGAAACGGGCTCACCACGGTCGCAGACGGCACCGCCAAACCGCCCAACACCTTTTCAATCAAGGCGGTTTTATTAACCGCCAGATTGACCGCACGCCGCGCCAATTCAGAGGCAAACAATCCGCTGCTGCAGTTGAGGTAATACATGACGGACAAGGTATTGGTTTGACACTGCCACTGCGCGCGTGGATCAGGCGTCCAAGGCGTGTGCATGCGCTCTAAATTGAGCGCGGCATCCACCTCATGGGCCAACAAGGCACGATAACGTGCATCGGCATCGACTTCTGCCCGCACATGCAGATGAGCAAACGCCAATGGTCCATCGCCCACGCGTTCGAGTTGCACCGATCGTTGCGGCAGGTACTCGCGCACACGATAGGGTCCTGTGCCCAACACGGCGTTTCCTTGCGCATCCAAACGACTGATAAAAAATTCCGATAAGATGTCTAAAACATCAGCCAAGGGATAGGGGTTGTCCAGGACTACGCACTGCGGCGAGGGACTAGACCACTTGGCCTGCGACAAATAGCGCGCATACGACCACTTCATTCCAAAGGTATCCACACTATCCAAGATGGCTTGAATGAAACTCAAAATATCTTGCGCCACGCAGGGCTTTACATCATGAAAGACGGCGCCCGCACGAATATAGAATTGCCAATGACACCCGTCGTCTGAATGGGTCCATCGCTCGAACAAACCCGGTTTGGCCAGACCTTCATCCCAACGACACAAGGGCTCGAGCACCCAGTTTTTTAGGGTCAAAACACTGGTGTCATCTGTGACACGGTGGGGCGGTAAAAAATCCACCTTCTCAAGTAAAACCTTAAACGCTTGCATCATCCGTTCTAAGAAATGCCTTATGGCGCGTGGCGTTTGCTCGGATTAAACCAATCCGCTAACGCATCGCCTAATAAATTAAAGGACAGCACCGCCAATAATATCGCCACTCCAGGCGACAAGGCTACCCACGCCGATGCGCGCAGATAAGGCAAATTTGCAGACACATCTGCACCCCACTCAGGTGCCGGAGGTTGCGCACCCAATCCCAAAAACCCCAAACTGGCGGTTTGCAAAATGGCGCTGCCTAAGGCCAAAGAAGCTTGAACCAGCAGCGGCCCCATGCCATTGCGCAACACGTAATGCCACAAAATGCGCGGCGTCGACACACCCAGACAACGCGCTGCTTCCACATAGGGCTTGACCGAAATGGCCAAAGCCTGCGCTCTGGCTACTCGCGCAAATTGCGGCGCTAAGGTGATGGCCACCGCCAACATGGCATTGGTCAAACTGGGACCAAAAGCTGCGCCCAATGCAATGGCCAAGACCAAGGTCGGGAAGGACAACAAAGCGTCCACTGAACGCATGATGACGGTGTCGACCCACCCCCCGACAAAACCTGCAACGATGCCAAAACTCACGCCCATCAAAAATGCCACCATCACCACGCCAGCCCCAATGGCCAAGGTATAGCGTCCACCGTAGATCACACGCACCCACACATCGCGTCCAAAGTAATCGGTTCCCAAGGGATGCATCCAACTGGGTGGCAGAAGTTGCTGGCTCATGTTGACGGCCACGGGCGACATCTCTGTAAACCACGGCACACCCAAGACCATCAACAACAACAGCGCCAACAACAACAAACCCACAGAGGCCAAGGTATTGCGTTTTAAAAAGTAGAGCAAGTGATCCATGGCGTTATTGCATCTTTTTGCGAATACGTGGATCTAAGCGCCCATACAACAGGTCCACCAACAGCGAGGTCAACACAAACATCGCCGCAAACACCAAGGTCGCGCCTTGAATCACGGGGTAGTCCCGATTTTTGATGGCTTCAAACATGAATCGCCCAACGCCTGGCCAAGCAAACACGGTTTCTGTCAATATAGCGCCACCCAGCATTTCGGCAAATTTCATGCCAATTACCGTGATGGCCGCAAGCAACGAGTTGCGCAATCCGTGGCGAAAAATCACCGCGTAGCGAGACAGCCCTTTTGCGCGAGCGGTTCGAATGAAATCCTGTCCCATCACCTCCAGCATTGAGTTGCGCACAAAGCGAGCAATCGTGGCCGCTAAAAATGCAGCCAGCACTGTCGTGGGCAAAAGCAAATGTAAAAATGCATCCCACAGAGCCGGAGGATCTTTGGCAATCAAGCCGTCGATCAGAGCAAAGCCGGTGACGCGCTCAGTAAAAATGAAGGGGCTGGTTTGACCTGAAATCGGCAACCATCCCAAGTAGATGCCAAAAAACAACTGAAGAATTAAGGCCAATAAAAAAGCGGGCGTTGAAACTCCCACCAAAGAAATCACGCGCACCAGATGATCGAACCACGAGTTGGCGCGTATTGCAGAAAACACCCCAATTGGAATGCCCACCACAATCGCCATCAGCATCGCCATCACCGACAGCTCCAAGGTGGCGGGCAAACGTCGCATGATTTCTTCAAACACCGGACGCCCGCTTTTAACCGATCGACCCATGTCACCATGCGCAAGACCCGTCACATACGACAGGAATTGCTGGGTGACTGGTTGATCTAGGTGCAATTGCAACCGCAAGGCGCTGATTTGTTCTTGAGTTGCGCCCGGCCCCAGCAAGGTCACTGCTGGATCGCCCGGAATGACGCGCGCCAAAGAAAAAATGACCACCAGCACCAGCGCCAATACCGGCACCAATGACAACAGGCGGTCGACTAAAAAACGAACCATGGGTTGTGACTCCCGCGTCGCAGGGGTATCAGCATATGACCCTCAGACCGTCATTAGTTACTGCTTAGAGACATTCCAATACTCATTTAATGGCGGAGCACTGTTAACTACTAATCCTTTTACATTGGCGCGCTTAAACACAATCAGTTTAGGGCTGAACAAATAGGCGCCCGGCACTTTATTTGCAATGGCTTCTTGGACTTCGTAGTAGAGCTCTTTGCGCTTTTTAAAGTCGACGGTAGTTTGAGCTTTCAAAATCAAGGCATCCAAAGCGGGATCCTTGGGCATGCGGAAGGTCATCGCGGAGTTCGCCAGGCTAGACAAGTAGCCGATGGTGATGTGCGCATCAGGATCGTTGTACCAAGGCTGACGTCCATCTAGGGCCAACTCAAATTTGCCAGCTGTTTGCAATGCGCGGTAGCTGGGGAACTCTGTTTGCGCGATGGTCACTTCGATGCCGACATCGGCCAAGTTGGATTTGATGAGGGTGGCCATGGCACCCCACAAGCTGCCTTGGAATGAATACAACGTGAACTTCAAATCACCAGGCTTGACGCCAGCTTCTTGCAGCATTTTCCGAGCAAGCGTGGGGTCGTAATTAGGCGCTTCGGCCTTCATTTTAGGATTGAAGGCCCAGCTGTTGGTGGTCAAAGGTCCATAGACGCGGTCAGCAGTTCCACCCAACACCCCTTTGAGCAAGCCGTCGTAGTCGATGGCGTAGGTGATGGCCTTTCGCACGCGCACATCTTTGATTGGGCTGTTTTCAGTGATGTTATTGTTAAACTCCAGTTGGCGAATGATCTGGCTCGGCACTTCGATGACTTCAATGTCTTTGTTGTCTTTGAAAGCTTTAAGTTCATCGGCAGGAATCGACGACAGTTGCGCATTTTGTTGGCTGATGTCAATGCCGCCCTTTTCCATTTCGAGGCGGCGTGTGGAGGCGTCAGGGATGACTCGATACAAAATACGGTCGAGCTTGGGTTTGCCACGAAAATAGCTGGTGTTAGCCTCTAAAACCACACTGGTGTCTGGCGTGTAGCTTTTAAACATGAACGGGCCAGTCCCCACTGGATTGACGCTGAATTTGTCACCGAATTTCTTCGCTGCCGTGGGACTGACGATGGCTGCCTGGGGCTGGGCCAACAAAGACAAAAACACCGGCATGGGTTCTTTTAAGGTGATCTTGACATCCAACGCGCCTTGAAGGCTAATGCTTTCGATCAAACCAAAGTTGGATTTCATGTAGGGATTGATGTCGCGGGTGCGTTCAATTGAAAACTTGACCGACTCTGCATCCATGGCTGTGCCATCGTGAAACTTCACACCCGGGCGCAAGTTAAAGGAAAAACTTTTTCCATCGGGCGATACCCCCCAGCTTTGGGCCAAACGACCTTCCAGCTCTTGAAACGCAGGCGCTTTCCAAGAGACTAGGGTATCGAACACGTTGAAAATAATTTCGCTACCAATGGGCTCGGCTTTATTGGTGCCAGGCTCTAGGTTGGCTGGGTCAGAAGACACCGCCACCACCAAGGTTTTATTTCGATCACTTTGTGAGAACACAGGGCCGGCAACAAACATACACGCCAACATCAGGGCGGATAAAATTTTAAAACGACTCATTCGACTTTCCTTTACTACTTAATTGGATCCGTGATTTAACATCAAACAACTGTCGATTAATATTTATAAATCAATGACTTAGGTTCATACTAGTGTTCACCCGGAAGGTGAACACCACATGATCGACTTTATTATCAAAAATCTCCCCTACGACCTCACGGCCAACGCCGGTTTGGCGCTGGCTGGGCAATACGCCAAGCGCCTTGGCATCAGCACTCTAGTTAACCGCAAACCTCCAGTTGCTGTCGGTCGCATCCCCAACAGCGACATTTTGAATTCCCACCTGAGCTTTCTGGTCCAAGGCATGAACGACACCGATGCCATTGACGATGCGTATAGTATTGCACGAAATCAGCCACATTGGGTCAAGTGTTGCATGGGTTTGGGACCACCAAACGCGGTTGGTCCGCACAGTTTGAGCGGCCGCAGTTGCTCGGTGGCGAGTGGCATCTCCGCTCGATGGCTTGGTCAACGCTGGGCAGCACGATCACACACACACCCAAACAGATCACCGTCCGCATAACCCCGTGCCATACTTGGGCTCATGAGGTTTGAATTTCCGCCTGCTCGATTGGGGTGTATCCCCCAGTTCCCAACCGAATGAACCCCAACAGGACCCCCATGCAAAAAGAAAACAACGGCTTGATTGCCAGGCTTGAGGTGTTTGTTGAGAAGCTGATTTTTGCGAGCCGCTGGATTCTGGCGCCCTTCTACATTGGCTTGGTATTGGCCCTGCTGTTGCTGGCCTTCAAGTTCATGCAGGAGTTTGTGCATTTCAGCGCCGGCATTGTCGGCATGTCTGAAACCGACACCCTGCTAGGCATCCTGGGCCTGATCGACAAAACTCTGCTGGGCAACCTGCTAATTTTGGTGATCTTCAGCGGCTACGAAAACTTTGTATCCCTGATTGGTGTAGCCCAGGGCAGCCCTGACCGCCCCCGCTGGATGGGCGATGTGGACTTTGCAGGGCTCA
>Ga0214919_10002497_pt1 | contig 28882 bp, 20 predicted proteins | sample LL1503_MetaG_FD_177994 | JGI IMG/M metagenome (GOLD analysis project Ga0214919, IMG submission 177994) | Freshwater microbial communities from Lake Lanier, Atlanta, Georgia, United States - LL-1503 | ecosystem: Environmental > Aquatic > Freshwater > Lake | place: USA: Georgia | collected... | reverse complement strand
CAAGGATAGCAGCTTGATCTGGAATTGGATTTAGAGCAGGATTAGCAGCTGTTATGGCTTGAACTAAAGCTTCTTGTTGTGCAGCAAGCTTATTAGCACGAATTAAGTCGTTAGCTGCTTCAGTAAGACCTTTTTTTTCAGTGATGGATAATGTTGTGTTTGTTGTGACGATGTCTCTTAGGGCATTGTCTAAACGATCTGCTACTACTAAATCTTTAGCAGTATTCCAAATTGTTGTTGCCTCTCCTCTTCTTCCAGAACCATTATCCACTCTCGCTTCATACTCAGCTCTTCTTGCATCAGAGAAGCCTGTAATATCAACAGGGACTGCAGCTTTAACTAAAGGAATGATTATTGCATTATCTATTGCAGCTAATTTAGCAGCTTCAATAGCATCTCCTAAATCTTCGGCATTAGCTTGAGATGCATTACCACGGAAGTTAGTGGCGGCAGTTGTTATTGCAACTAGAAGTGGGTTTTGTCTCACCAATACTCTGTTTACTAAACTATCAGCTCCTTCACCTGAGATTCTTTCATCATCAGCTAAACTATCTTTTACAGATCTTATACCAGCAATGATTTCATCACGGGTGATTGGGTTAGCTCCAACTATGGCATTTAAGCCATTTAAGTCATTTACTAGAGCATCTTCTTGTGCAATGGCAGCATCAGCTCTGGCTGTGCGTTTTTGTGCTTTGGTAAGATTTCCACCCCCTATTCCAACTGCATTTACATCATTTTCTATGGCGCCTCTTATGGCAGCGTTGATGGCTGAGGCTCTGCGCTCTGCTGCTACTTGATCACTAGCAGCATCCCAGATTCCCTCAACTGTAGCTTGATGTCCATTGGCATTGATATTGGCAGTTGCGGCAATTTGAACTCTTCTATTAGTAAATTCTTCAATATTAGCAGGAATAGCAGCTTTTAATAGTGGAGTTAGATTGGCTGCTGGTATGGCATTAGCAACAACTCCTCCTCCATTTAGGGCATTTTCAAGGGCAGCGGCTAAAGCTTGGGCACTAGCTTCAGTTTTAGCGCCATGGAAGTTAGTAGCAGCGATTGTTACTGCAGTTAATAGAGGGTTTTGTCTGGCAGCTACATCAGCCGCAATGTTAAAGGCTAACCCAGTATCATCATTAGCGGCGATATTAGTTTGAGTATGAGTTCCTTGTCCACGACCTGCCGCAGTTGTTATCCTTTGAATTGAAGCAAGGATAGCAGCTTGATCTGGAATTGGATTTAGAGCAGGATTAGCAGCTGTTATGGCTTGAACTAAAGCTTCTTGTTGTGCAGCAAGCTTATTAGCACGAATTAAGTCGTTAGCTGCTTCAGTAAGACCTTTTTTTTCAGTGATGGATAATGTTGTGTTTGTTGTGACGATGTCTCTTAGGGCATTGTCTAAACGATCTGCTACTACTAAATCTTTAGCAGTATTCCAAATTGTTGTTGCCTCTCCTCTTCTTCCAGAACCATTATCCACTCTCGCTTCATACTCAGCTCTTCTTGCATCAGAGAAGCCTGTAATATCAACAGGGACTGCAGCTTTAACTAAAGGAATGATTATTGCATTATCTATTGCAGCTAATTTAGCAGCTTCAATAGCATCTCCTAAATCTTCGGCATTAGCTTGAGATGCATTACCACGGAAGTTAGTGGCGGCAGTTGTTATTGCAACTAGAAGTGGGTTTTGTCTCACCAATACTCTGTTTACTAAACTATCAGCTCCTTCACCTGAGATTCTTTCATCATCAGCTAAACTATCTTTTACAGATCTTATACCAGCAATGATTTCATCACGGGTGATTGGGTTAGCTCCAACTATGGCATTTAAGCCATTTAAGTCATTTACTAGAGCATCTTCTTGTGCAATGGCAGCATCAGCTCTGGCTGTGCGTTTTTGTGCTTTGGTAAGATTTCCACCCCCTATTCCAACTGCATTTACATCATTTTCTATGGCGCCTCTTATGGCAGCGTTGATGGCTGAGGCTCTGCGCTCTGCTGCTACTTGATCACTAGCAGCATCCCAGATTCCCTCAACTGTAGCTTGATGTCCATTGGCATTGATATTGGCAGTTGCGGCAATTTGAACTCTATGCCCTGTAAATACCGCTATGTCCGCAGGGATAGCAGTCTTAACTAAAGGAACAATTTGAGCTTGATCTACTCCACCATTTAACGCAGCTTCAACTCTTGCAGCAATGTCTTGGGCGTTAGCTACTGTTTGATCTCCAAGATAAGTATTCGCAGCAGTTCTTATGGCAGTTAATAATGGGTTTTCCACCCTAACTTGAGTTGCTGGATTGAACTGGCTTGCGGCATTTGCAATTCTTATATCTGGCATTTTTCCGTTTACATCAGCTACTAATTCAGCAATCAAGCCAACATAACCAAGCCTCCTATCATTAACTCTAAGTTGAATAGCACTTCTTAACCTATCCCCATTTTCAAATCTAGCTTGATTTCTAGCATCTCTCACTGCATTCTTTATGTTGTCAATATTAATTGCCCCGGCAGCAATATCAAGCTCATATCCAGCTTTAATAAGAGCTATGGTTAAAGCACCGCCTTCTCTGGTGGCGCCTCTATTATTTCCAAATAAAGATATAGCACTATCATACTTCGCCACACCATTCTCATCCGCCATACCAGCAAGACTTGCCACATAAGCAGTTACAACAGTTGAGGCATCATGCTCCACAGGTAAAGATTGAACAACTTTGTAAGCTCTTTTTGCAGCATCTCTTTGTGTATAAATTGCAGTAGCTAAATTATTAGGATTTATTTCAACATCTGCTAAGCCCGCTTTTTCTCTAGCCCTATTTACTGCATTATTTATTTCATCCAGATTGATATGCGGCAATATACTTTCAGGACTTGTCAAGCCATGATAACCAGCTTCATATAAGGCATAAGATAATCCTATGGATATTAGTGGATCGTTTAATGCGCCATTTATATCATTAGCTGCAGGATATTTAGGACCTCCACCTTCATTTCTAGCAATTGAAATTCCGGCTATATATCTCTCAATAATTTGTTTGATAGAAGGTGAGCTAATAAGGGTACGAATCTGGCGCATAGTTTTAGTAAAAAAATTATTTAACGATAATTAAATTATATCTCATTTTATAATTCAAATCAACCTAATTCTAATTAAACAAAGAAAAACTGTTAATTGAACATAGGTTTATAACAAATAAACCATCTGAATTCAAGATCTGCCAAAACTGAATGATTTTGGAAGCGCTCCACTTTTTATTGATGAACTTGGAGTGGTGGTATTTTCATACCCTCTATCAATTAAAAAATTAACAGCTTCAGATTTATTTGCTTTATAGGCATAATCATAAGCTGTTCGGCCTTTATTATTTTTAACATAAATATCTGCACCTTTGTTAATTAAGATACTCATGTCACTTTTTTTCCCCAATTCAGCAGCAAATTGAAGAGGGCTACGATGTTTATTTTGCATTGTATCTATATATACAGAAACATTAATTGCTTGTTTAAGTTTTTCTGGATCTACAACCTCAATATGAGCACTTAAATTATCTTGTTTAATGCTATCAATAAGACCTTTTGCGCTTCTTTGAGATTCAATAGCTATACTTCTACCCGACCCTTTAGATGGAATTTTATTAATTATAACCCCCATCTCTAGAAGAGTTTTTATCATTTCGGTTTGATCTTGTTTGATTGCATTATCAAGCACATTGCAACCATTGACATCCTTAGCATTCAGAAACTCTTTTAAGAATTTTGGATCTCCAACTGATATTGTCTTTTCTAGCAATAATTTTGACGCTTCCTCACATCCTTGAGAGACTGCAATATTAAGAACATTGCGACCATATCCGTCTTTAGAGCTTAATAATTCTTTTAAAAATTCTGGGCTTTGCTCTGACGCTTTATCTAATAACAATTCCAATGTTGCGCTATGACCACCAAGAGCCGTCATATTAATGGCATTATGGCCGTACTTATCTTTGGTACTTAGAAGTTCTTTTAAAATTTCTTGATTCAATGAAGCTGTTTTTAGCAATCTATCTACAATTACAATATAATCTTCATTGGCTGCAATGTTAAGAGCATTGCGACCATTATTATCTGTAGCATTTAAAAATTCTTTTAAGAAACCTGAATTTTGAGTTGACGCTTTTTCTAGCAATAATTCTATTATTTCAATATTATAGTGAGAAACCGCAATGTTAAGCGCATTACAGCCATTTTCATCTTTATCATTTAGAAGCTTTTTTGAAGCTTCTGGATTTTCAATTGATAATAATGATTTTGCTATTTTGTTATTACCTTGAGAAAGTGCAATATTAAGCAGATTGCAGCCTTTGTTATCTCTATAGCTTAAAAATCCTTCTAGGAATTTTGCCTCTTGAATTGGCGCGGCTTCTAATAATGTCGTTACTATTTCACTGTAACCTTGAGAAGCCGCAGTACTAAGTGAATTATTGCCATCTCTATCTTTAGAGTTTAAAATTTCTTTTAAAAAATCTTGACCTTGAGTTGAGGCAACTTCTAACAATACCATTACTACTTCAATATTGCCTTGAAAAATTGCAATACTAAGTGGATTGCGGTTATTACTATCTTTAGAATTTAAAAATTCTTTTAAGAAATCTTGACCTTGAGTTGATGCTTTTTCTAATAACCCCCTTACCATCTCAACATTGCCTTTAGAAACCGCAATGCTAAGTGAATTATTTCCACTACTATCTTTAGAATTTAAAAATTCCTTTAGAAAAATTGCCTCTTGAGTTGATGCAGCTTCTAACAATACCTTTGCTGTTTCACTATGACCTTGAAAAATTGCAATACTAAGTGGATTGCAGCCCTTACTATCTTTAGAATTTAAAGTTTCTTTTAAGAAACTCATATCTTGCGCGTTGGTCAATATAGTCCCCAACAATAATGCCACCACCCCACTATGGTCTTGAGAAACCGCAATGTTAAGAGCATTACATCCGTCATTATCCTTGGCTTTTAAAAATTCTTTCAAGAAATCTTGACCTTGTAATGTTAAAGCAGTTTCTAATAATGCTCTCATAGTCTCATCATGACCTTGAAAAGCTGCAACACCCAATCTATTGCGCCCCTTGCCATCTTCAGTAGTTAAAAAACTCCTTGTGTGATTGAACAATATAGAGCTAGGCAATTTTTCAATAAATAACTTTGTGAACTCATAACTATTTACCCGCAACAAAAGATCTATTGCTGGCATACTTTCTCTATCTGGCGCATTCGCTGGGTGAAATTTTTTTTGAAACTCCGATTGAAGATCCCCTCCTAAAGACAGAGAAACTTGCGAAAGCTTAGCACTATCTTGCGTTAAAACCGCATGAAACAAAGGATAAAGAATTTCTGTTGCAACATCTTTGTTGCTTGATCCAAGATAAACTTCTCTAACATCAAAAATACGATTAATATATTTTTGCAAAGCTGGATCATCCCCAACCTTACGCAATAATATATCCTTTTTACCAACCAGATGGTCTGAAGCTGCCAAAAAATGTATTGGATTATTATCTGGATTATTAGATAGCGTTGGATTTGTAAGAGCTCTTAAAGCATAAATGCCATTTTTTTCTTTATCAGTTATTGGCTCATGCGGGTTTTCCAACATGGTGCTTGTTGATGCAATTATATCGGTAATTCTGCTTAAATCTAAAATCTTCGACGACTGCGGATCAGTCTTTTGAAAAACTCTATCAAAATATAAAGCCTTACCTCTTATTATTTCATCAATAGATCCATTTAGAACATCTGAAATACTTGCTTCTTTGGTCTCAACCCCATCTTCTACTTCTTTTAGCCAATATGTGGATCTATCAGAATCCCCTATTTGATTTTCATCCGAGATTTTTGTTACAATTTCATCAGCCATATCTGGATCAATGTCCAATTTTTTTACCAATAAAGTCACAACCTCTTTTCTTCTGTATATATCAACAGCCTCACTTTCAGCAGCTTTAACATTATCCTGTTTTGTTATTTCTATAATTTCACGAATCAACCCCTCTTTATTGCCTCTTACTATATCTAAATAATTTTGTGACAAACTCCTCTCATAGCTCTCAAGAGTTTTATAAACCTGCTGCAATGAAACATAACCTCTGGGATTTAAATAATATCCATCCTCATTTATAACCAACCGCTCATTAACTCCAATCAAATAGTTAACAAATGACACAACATGGGGATGAAGTCCTTGATCCACTGTTTTTCTAAATTCTGTTGCAATGTCCGCAACCGTTCTGTTATTAGCTTTAACCACAATAAGCGATGGGTTAGCATTCTCATAAACATCTTCTAGCCTTGTTTTGGCTCCATCATTACATTGATACTCCTCTCTTTCATTTGGTGGAAATTGTATTAAAAAAGTTTTTTTATCTTCCAAGCTAAAGCCTTCCAAAAGAACAATATAGCTCATAAACTTTTCCATATATTTAGGAATTTTCTCTATGAATTTCGTATCAGCTCTTCTCAACAGATCTTCTTTAAACAAATCTAAACCAACAGTTGAGATATCTCCTGGACGAACTTTTGTTGATTTTTTTATTACCCCTTGCCCTATTAAATAGTTTGTAACGGAGTCAATGGTTTCTACCACCGAAGCTTTTAGAGCCTCCTTGTCTGAATAAGATGAAGTGCTAACTATCTTGCAACCATCCCAAAGTTGAGAAATTCTTTCTAAGTCTGGGGGGCATGAGCTTCTTCTAATACTCCTAATCTCTTCCTCTTTTAGACGAATAGCTTCTTTTCTCGATACATTACTACAATGAATTTCTTTTGACATTTTGCAATTAGTTTACAATTAACGATTGGAAGAATGATATAAAACCGCTCTCCATTATACATAATTTATATCTTGAGTCAAGAAATTGAGCGGTTGTTTGTTCAATTTTATTAAAAGTGGTTTTTATTTGTAATTTTTTGGATTGTTTTGGCTTGGGGAATTTGGGGTTTTAGTTTTTGTGTGAGGCTTGGGAATTTGGTTTGTTGGTGAAGGTTAATACTGGATTCCCGCCTTCGCGGGAATGACAATGGAAGGGCGGGAATGGCAATGGAGGGGCGGGAATGATAATGGAAAGCGAGATTAAAAGATCTTCTGCAGATTAGAGAGATCTTTCGCTGCACTCAAGATGACAGGTTTTTTTGTTGCGGAGTTTTTAATTATAAAAAGGAGCAACTGGTTAAAAAATTTCTTTTAATTTCAACTGCAACTCACTTTGATCAGATTTACTTAGCTTTCCTATTTTATGAAGAATCGAGTTTTGAGTTATGTTGGCAAATTTCATTCTGATAATTGAGCCAGAATTTAATTCTAATGATTCATGATTAGTAATTTTTATGTCATTCCATAAGCTAGAATGCTTTGCTGATGTGATCATTGCAATTACCACAAATTCTGTTTTTTCATTGTAAGAACCACTAGAAATAATAACCGCTGGTCTAACTTTTGTAATTTCAATTTTTTCAATAAAAGGAAAGCTTGTTACAATTACATCGAATTTATTGTATTTCTTCATAGATGTTAGCTCTTAGGTTTGTATTTTTGTAGGTTATTGAAGGCTTTATCATCTTCTTTTGAGTTCCATTCATCTGAAAATGTTTGATTAGAGCTGCCTAAAAAAGCTAAATTATTTTTTGCTTCATCATCGCTTATCTTGGCATCTCCCAAGGTTTCTTTAACACAAAAAAGTATGATATCTTTAATAGTTTTACTTTCATAAGCAGCTTTGATTCTTAAGGCTTTATAAGTTTGATCTGGTATGTTGATGGAAAATCTGTGATCTGACATATTTATGGTAATATTTTTTATGATTAAAAATGTGTATATGCACATGTACTGATTTATGCATATGTTGTCAAGAAATTAAGTGGTTGGTTGTTAAATTTTTTTTAGTTGGTTTTTATTTGTAATTTTTTGGGCTTGTTTGGGTTAAGGAATTTGGGGTTTTGGGTTTTGTGTGAGGGTTGGGAATTTGGTTTTTTGGTTAAGGTTTGGTTCTGGATTCCCGCCTTCGCGGGAATGACAATATGGGGTGGGAATGACAATGGGAGGCGGGAATTACGATGCGTGACGGATAAGGTAGAAATAAAAACTAATAACCGTCATCCCAAACGAAGTGAAGGATCTCTTGCATCTTCAAGAGATCTTTCGCTGCGCTCAAGATGACAGTTGCGAACAAGATGGTAATTTTTAAGAAGAGTGGATTGGTTGAGTTTTCTGATTGACTTATATTGCTGAAATTTTGAACTGAGTTTGTGTGGTCTACCGCCCCTAACCCCTCCTTATCAAGGAGGGGGATGCTTGAGTACAAAACGCGTTGTTGGACGAAAATAGCCGTTTAGGCTATTTTCTTCCCCTCCTTGATAAGAAGGAAAATTCTTTTAGCTACCCTCCTTGATAAGAAGGAAAATTCTTTTAGCTCCCCTCCTTGATAAGGAGGGGTTGGGGGCGGTAGATTAAAGCGTTCGGTTTTTGTGTAAAAGATGGAATTTTGGTTTTTTGATGAAGGTGGAAGCTGGATTCCCGCCTTCGCGGGAATGACAATGAAGGGCGGGAATGACAATGGAAGGGTGGGAATGACGAAGGATTTTAGACTCATGAGATCTTTCGCTGCGCTCAAGATGACGGCTGATATACTAACTGTCATCCTGAACGCAGTGAAGGATCTCTTACAATTTAGAGAGATCTTTCTCTTCGCTCAAGATGACAGTTTTGAATATTTTTAAAAAAACTTGTATTATACTATTTGTATAATACTTTTAGTATCATTATTAAAATAATTAAAACTAACTATGAAAGAATTTATTTTTGACCGACTGGTTGACAGAGAAAATATTTGCGGTCTTGAGCTTGAGAAAAAGCAGATCAAGAAGCTTATTGATGGTGAGCAAAATATTGTTTTATATGCCCAGAGAAATTATGGAAAAACTTCTTTGATAAAGAATGTTATCATGGAAGATTTTCGCAAAGAGCATAAAAAATCTTTCGTATATTTTGTTGATTTAATGGGAGTGAAAGATTTGGACTCTATTGTTTCAAGATTGAAACATGGTCTTGAGCATTCTATTAAAGAATCATTTCCCATAAAAAATTTAGCAAATTCAATTGGAGAATTTTTTACAAATTTAAGAGCTACTATTTCCATTGATGCTGGAACAGGTATTCCATCCGTTGCAATTGAGTCTGCAAATGTGAGAAAAAGACAAATCACCATTGAAGATATTTTTTTAAACATTGGTGAAATAGGAAAGAAAATGCCAGCACTTATTGTTTTGGATGAGTTTCAAGATATCTCTTTGGTGCCAGAGGCTGAAAGTCTATTTCGCAATGCTTTTCAACAACTAAAATCTTTGCCAATTATTATTCTTGGTTCAAAAAAACATCTGTTAAAAAATATTTTTGCATTACCAAAATCACCATTGGCAAATTTCGGTACCGATGTTGTAATTGAGCCAATTGATTATAATAAATATCACAATTACATCAATGAGCGCTTTGCTTATAAGAATCTGAAAATTGACGAGAAAGATTGTGAGTATTTACAAGATTTGATGCAGAGGCAGCCAGAAGCAATTAATTTGCTTTGCTATGAAATTTATCAAAACAATAAAAGTCAGAAAATTGATAAAAAGCTGATTGCCGAAACTTTGGAAAAAATTCTAAATCAAAGAGGTAAAAGATTTGAAACTATGGTTTCGTCATTTTCTTCTGCTGAGGAGAAAGTTCTTATTGGAATTGCAAAAGAAAAAGAAGTTATGCAGCCGCAAGGCAAAGCTTTTACCTCCAAAGTTTCCCTAACCGCAAGAACTGTGAAAGCCAATTTAGACAAACTGATGAATCGCGGAATTATTGATTTGGAAGGAGGATATTATGTTTGCGATCCTCTTTTGAGCGTTTATTTGAGAAATTTTAGATGATTATAATGGGGCCAAGAAGTTTTGGAGATCACCTCCCCCAAGGCTTGCGCATGAAAAAACAGAAAGCCCGTTATCCTTGAATTTGCAGGATTTGAGGATATTTTGGGTTTAATTTTTTAGAATAAAGCTCGTGAGATCCTCGACGCTTTCAGCGTCAAGGATGACGGGTGTTTTTGGTTTTTTTAATAAATTTTTATGTGTAAGCCTTGGGGTTTTGGTTTTTGCGTGAATGGCGGAAGTTTGGTTTGTTGGTGAAGGTAAAAGCTGGATTCCCGCCTTCGCGGGAATGACAATGGAAGGAAGAATTAAAAGATCTTCTGCAGCTTAAAGAAGATCTTTCGCTGCGTTCAAGATGACAATGGAAGAATAATTATAAGTGGTAATGACTAAATGATGGAAGTGAAGTTCTTGGCTGTGGAAGTTGAGATTGATTTATTTTTTTGAACTGAACTTGTGATGAGCACCTCCCCTAACCCCTCCTTAATAAGGAGGGGGATAAAATGTTGTCTTCCTTAATAAGGAGGGGGATAAAATATTGTCTTCCTTAATAAGGAGGGGGATAAAATATTGTCTTCTTTAATAAGGAGGAATAAAATGTAGCCCAAGAGTAACACTAAAAAGCAACACCAAGAGCCATCATATTGTCATGCTTAGCTTGTTGAAGCCATTATACTTAAGATCACAAAATAAATAATCATACTTCAACCCCTGAGCTTTTTGAAGGGTAAGCATGACACCAAGGGAGAGCGTAATTTTTTATAAATTTTTAAACATTAAACCTAAAGTGAAAAACATCACCATCTTGCGTGATGTAATCTTTACCTTCTAAGCGCAATTTACCCGCAGTTTTAGAACCTTCTTCACCGTTAAGAGTTACATAATCATTGTAAGAAATTGTTTCAGCTCTGATAAATCCTTTTTCAAAATCAGTGTGAATAACGCCTGCTGCTTTTGGGGCTGAGGAATTTTTCTTTAATGTCCAAGCGTGGCATTCTTTTGGACCCACTGTGAAGAAAGTTATTAAATCTAAAAGCTTGTAAGAGCTTTTAATAATTTGTGAAAGCCCTGTTTCTTCAAGTCCAACTGCCTCTAAAAATTCCTTCTTTTCTTCTTCAGTTTCAAGTCCCGCAACTTCTGCTTCAATTTGAGCGCAAATTTTTAGAATTTGATAATCATTGGCTTTGCCAAATTCTTCAACTAAAGCTGAATATTTATTTCCAGCAATTTCATGTTCTTTTAAATTACAAACAAAAAGCTGTGGCTTAGAAGTTATCAATTGTAATTCTCTAAAAATCTTTTCTTCTTCTGCTGATTTTATTTGAGTTAATCTTGCTGCTTTGCCATCTTTCAAAACTTCTAAAACTCTTTTTGCCACTTCAATTTGCGCCGCAATTTCTTTATCTAATCTGGCTTTTTTTTCTAAAGCAGGAATTCTTTTTTCCAAACTTTCCATATCAGCAATAATTAATTCCAACTGAATTAATTCAATATCACGAATTGGGTCAACCTCACCTTCCACATGGGTAATATTTTCATCTTCAAAACATCTTACCACATTAATAATTGCATCAACTTCACGAATGTGAGATAAAAATTTATTTCCCAAACCTTCGCCAGTACTTGCGCCACGAACCAAACCAGCAATATCAACAAATTCAATTTGCGCAGGAATTATTAAAGCTGATCCTGCAACTTTAGTTAATTTTTCTAAACGAAAATCAGGCACATTCACTTTACCAATATTTGGTTCAATTGTACAAAAAGGATAATTAGCAGCTTGAGCTGAAGCGGTTTGAGTAAGCGCATTAAATAAGGTTGATTTGCCAACATTTGGCAAGCCAACGATTCCACATTGAAGAGACATTTTTATCTTAAGATTAATTTTTATTGAAAATTGAAAAGCAATTTCTTGCGATTTTATCTGCTGCTTCTAAAAACAACAAGCATATCATTTACCTATTTAGTTTTATCTTTTCCAAAAATGCTCAAAAAAATCATCAATATCTTTGCTCTTGTCTCTATTACTCTAATGCAAGGCTGTCTCTTCACTCCAAAAGTTACAATAAAAGGTGGCAATGTTCGCTTAGAGCAAGTTGATTTTGAAAATCTTGAAGGTTGGCAAAATGATAATCATAAAGAAGCTTTGCAGTCACTTATTCAATCTTGCAATAAATTTGCCAAAATGCCGCAAAATGTTTCAATAGGTAAAGAGCTTGGCTATGTTACTGCAGGAGATTTTCGTGATGTTTGTGAAATTGCTCATATTGTAAAAACCATGAATTCTAAACAAGCACAGAATTTCTTTGAAAATTGGTTTAAACCATTTGCTGTTTTAAACAAAAGCGGTAGCAGTAAAGGAATATTCACAGGATATTACGAGGCAAATTTACGCGGCAGTAAGGTTAAAACTGAAACTTTTAAATATCCAATTTACGCCAGACCAAAAGATTTGAGCAGCGAACCTTATTTAACCAGAAGAGAAATTGAAGAAGGCGCTTTAGAAGGTAAAGACTTAGAATTACTTTATGTTGATGATAAAGTTGAATTATTTTTCTTACATGTACAAGGTTCGGGACGCATTACTTTGCCAGATGGTTCTAAGATAAAAGTTGCTTACGCCGCTAAAAATAATCGCAATTATTCGTCAATTGGTGCTTATATGGAAGCTCACTCTTTGCTTCCTCGTGGCGGAGTTTCAGCAGATTCAATCAAAGAATGGATGAGCAAAAATCCAGAAGAAGCTGATGAAGTTATGAATTCAAATGATGCTTATGTTTTCTTTAGACTTTCAAATGATGAATATGTTGTTGGCGCACAAAATGTTCCTTTAACTGCAGAAAGATCTTTAGCTGTTGATAGTTCAATAATGCCATATGGCTTTCCACTTTGGGTTGAAACCACTTTGAAAGGCAAAGATGGAGTTAAAAACAAATACACAAAGTTAATGATTTCACAAGACACTGGATCAGCAATTAAAGGTACAATTCGTGGAGATATTTTTTTTGGATATGGCGCAGAAGCTGAAAGCAAGGCTTCTTATATGGCTTCGCAAGGCGAATATTATATTTTATTGCCAATTAATGTGATTGATAAATTAGTGGGAAGATAAATAAAACTAGACATAATGCTTCCAATCGCATACAATGCTGAGCTAATATTAAAATTTAACAAATTCTATCATGTCAAAAAATTATTCACATTCACTTGATAGAGAATTAACTCAAGAAGAGCTTGATGAGCTAAACAAAAGAAAAGAATATTGCTGCGACCTTGCCGTAAAAGAAATAGAAAAGAAACAAGGAACAGCAAGACCTCAAGGGCATTTTACAAAACATCTTGACCTTGAATCTTTTAAAGATGCTTTTAATAAAGGATGGGATAAAAAAGTCTGTGAAAAACAAAGAACATCACATGACAACAAAAATCTTTCTAAAGAGCCAAAAAAGGGAGTTCTGTTTATAGCAGCTAAACTTGGTAATAAAGCTAAAGTCGCCATAAAGCGCTTAGGGAAGAAAATGTTAGTAGCAATAAAATTTTTAGCTCTTTTGACTGCATGTGCTTCTGTATCAGCGTTCTTAATCCCACTATTCCTTCGAGATACTATTAATCATAGTAAAAATAAAGCCACCGCAAAGCGCTTAAGTAAATTAGGGGAGGAAAATGCTGAAACAGAAATATCCAAAATAATTAGTCAAAAAAGCCAAGGCGATAGTTTAGAAAATAAAGGAGATCCGATTCCTAATGAAAAAGAGGAAAATAAAGTCGCTATTCATAATGTTGGTGTAGGTATCACTCCTAGAAGCTCAACTCAACTTAGTACAAGTGAAAATGAAATGACAAAGACCATTTAAGTCTTATTCAAGTTTCATGCTTGGATGATTTTATTTTCTGAAGCTTCTGGAACTAATAATGTTGTAACTGATTTATCTGAAGAAATAGAGCTACTTGGAATATAATTTTTTATTGTTTTTGAATCTATTTTTTCACTTCCAATCTCCAATATTTCACTTTTTTCTCTGTCAAAAATTCCTTTTAATTTTTCAACCAATTCAAGATTTCCTTTAGATTTAGCTTTACCAAAAATGTTATCTTTCAAAAACTTAATAACATCTCTATATCCAAAGTCTTTCTCATGGGCTGGATCAGCCAATTCAACAAGTTTATTAATTGGATCTTCTGTTAAAAGTTTTTTATAAGATTGATAAAATTCATAACCTTTACCACTTTGCTTACCATCTACATTATCAAAAACCATTTCTGGATCAGTTCTTCTTAAAATTTCTCTAATTAAAACATTACGAGCTTTTAAAGCGCAATTTCCTCTTTTTTGCGGTTTAGCTGGAATTGATTTCTCAAAAATAATTGGATGATTACTTTTATCACATTCAACCAGCTTGGAAAATGTTTTATAAAAATTCTCTCTATTATTTTTATACATATCACTAGATTCACATTTAAAAGCATCCTGCAAATATTTTTCCCAACCACCTTTACCTTCAAATGAGGATATTTTTTTCTGATCAAGTTTAAAAGTTAATCCACAATATCCATAGCCATTTTTATCAGGACTTAAAATAGAATTACTATCGCAATAGGTGATTTGTATAGGTTTATTTGATTTATCATATTCAAAAATTGCAAATGCGGCATGCCCTTTATAAGGAAGATCTTTTATAAGAAGATGGTTACCATTTGGTAAATCTATCGGTTTAACTACTTCCAATATTTTTAAAACCATGTCTTTTTTAGCAAAATCACGATCTGCAATTGAAGATAAAATTATTTTATTAGCCAAATTATCTGAGGCAGAAAAAGCATCATTTGCGTAAGAAAGATTTAAAATTGCCTTAGATTTAGATAATGTTATAAAATTTTCTATATCCTGATCGGAGATGAAACTACCAGTCTTTTTTAAGAAAGATTTTGCATCATCATTTAAAGCGAATAATTGTCTTGCGGTTAAATTTTCTATAACTGCTTCATCAAAATTTAGTCCTTTTTTTAACAAAGAATCTGCTATTGAGTTTTGGGATTTAATAGCACAACCATAAAGAAGTTTTTGTTTTTGGTTTATTGAATTTAAATCCAGACTTGGACTTTTTATGATTAACTTAGCAATATTTTCATTCTGTTTAAAAATTGCATCATGAAGAGCCGAATATCCATTACTATCTAAAAGATTGATGTTTATTCCATTTTTTATCAGCAATTCAGCCACTTTGTCTTTACCATCCTTAACAGCAACATGAAGTGCCGACTCACCAAATTTATTCAAAACATTAATATCAACTTTTCCACTCTCCAAAATCAGATTAACAATATTTTCATTACCAATATCAGCAGCCATATGAAGGAATGGATGTTTTGTATTCCCTCCATCGCCTTTTCGTAAAAGAGATTTTACCCTATTCTCGTTATTATCTCTTATTGCTTTCTCAAGCCTCTCTTCTCTTGATGAAAAAAAGAAATTTTTAATTGCAGTTTGAATTTTTTTAAAAAATTTCATAGGTTAGGAATTTTTTTTCTAAAAAATTTTCTAAGGCTTTTTCGTAAGTCTTAGCAAAAGATTTAAGATTATATTGTTGATCAAAAGCATTGCCATGAATTTTATCAAAACCCAATTCAGTTGGTATTAAATTTTTTTCAATTCCACTTAATATCGCTTTCAATATAGCAAATATTGCCACATAAGAATCAGAATTTGCAGCAGGTATTCTGTATTCTACTCTTTTTCCATAATCTATGCAATGAGTTTGCTCCAATACCTTCTCTACTGGAACACGAATGGCGCAAGTTCTATTATCAGCGCCATAACTTAAATTAACTGGAGCGGTATATTTGCCTTTTTTATATAATTGACGATTTGTTTCCTCATCAAAGCGCAAATAATCTTCTGAATTTGGAGCCAATAAAACCAAAATTGAATCTGTAAAATTCAACAATGCTGCAATTGTATTTAAAAAAACTTGGTCTTTTTTTATGAAGAGATTTTTGTCATCTTTGTCATGTAGCGAAATATTAAGCTGAAGCGCACTGCCACAATCATCCAAAAAAGGCTGAGCTGCAAAAGAGGCGATAAGATTTTTTTCAAAAGCTAATTTTTGGGATAGAATTTTTACTTCTTCAATTTCTTCGCAAACTTTTAATAAATCAGAATGGTATGAAGTTTTAACTTCGATTTGCCCCGCTCCCTGCTCTTTTTCAATTTCATAAATAAGAGTTTGGTTTTTTATAAGCTCTAATAAATTCAAAATAAAATCATCTACAATGGACTGATTTTCAAGGCGAGATCCATCTTTATTGATTAGATAAAATTCTAATTCAAGACCGATTTTTGGAATTAAAGAAGTTGTGGAAGCGAAATGGAATAAAGCCTCTTTCAAAAGAGAGGCTTTATTTTGGTAAAAGAAATTCAGAGATAATTCTTTAGGCAACTTGTTAAAATTGCCCGCAAGATTCTTCATGATTATAAATTATTATTTGCCCATTCAGAAAGAGCGGCTTTAGAAAGCGCCCCAACTTTAGTATCAACAAGTTTACCATCTTTAAAAATCATTAAAGTTGGAATACCACGAACTGCAAATTGAGAAGGAATTTCAGGATTTTCATCAATATTACATTTATAAACAGCCATCTTCCCTTCCATTTCTTTTGATAATTCTTCAACTATTGGAGAAAGTTGACGACAAGGTCCACACCAAGGCGCCCAAAAATCTACAAGGCTCACACCTTTTGATTCTAAAATATCTTTTGCAAAGCTGTTATCTGTAAGTTCTTTTGCCATTTTGTTTTTAAAATTTAGTTAAAATGAAATTGAAATAATTTTATGATGCACCAACCCAATTATAGCAAACTAAAAATCTTTACTCTTAATAAAGTTTGTTTGGTATACAAGGTTCCCACAAGGTGGGGCGCTGCTCATGCAGCGTAAAATAAAAACTATTACCAGACTAAAGATATTTAGTCTGTTATAGTATGAGAACTAATGAAGACAAATCAAGATTAATTTATGATGGATTCTAATAAACACTTAAATCAACCGTCTCAAATGCTAAGAATTTGATCTATCACCTTTTTCAAAGAGGGCTTATCGCTTTTAGCCATCTTTAAAAATAGGGTGGATGACTGCTTTAGCGGTCATATGGGAGATTTAACTCTAACAATATTTTACAAATTCTTAAACGACAAACTAATATTAAAAGAACGCTGAGGAGTAATTAGATTTGTAGGGTTGCTTTCTGTAACGGAAAAGCCAAATACCGTACAGCAGCCATTGTAATATAAACCAAGGCTACGATTAAGATTTCTGCCAGTTATTAAGTTTCTAGATATTGTGGCTTTTGTTGAAAATTTTTCATTTATTTTAAAAGTTGCTACTGAATTTATTTGCTCTCTTTCTTCAAGATTTTGCTTATTTTGTCTAAGGAAAGTGTAATTAGTTGAAAAGGTAAAGCGACTATAATCAAGATTGGCAATAACTTCATTAATCTCGTTGCGATAATTGGATTCATTAAGATGAAAAGAGTAAGCAAGGTATAAATGTTTGATCGCCTTATATGACACCATCCCCACAATATTAGATCTATTATTCTCATTAAAACCTCTAATTACAACATCTTGGCTACTATCGCTTTTTCTAAGACTCTGTCCTAAAGTTAACGCATATTCACCATAAGAATTAAAAAGTGATGATTTTGCCCCATAACTAATTCTCTCTCCAGCTTCATTACGATCAAAGCCACTAATACGATCAGAAGTAAATAAATTACTAATGGTTAATTCATTGTTATTACTATCTTCATTAGGAAGTTTTTGAAAAGTTTTCTTGTAAGAACTAGAAACAAAATTAGCCATTGGCTCAATTGTTATGGTATGAGATTCTGATCTTTTAACTAAAGGCAATCTCCAATTAACTGAGAATTCTGGCTTATAATTTGTTTGTGTTGAATCAAAATCATTGGTTGGCTGAGAATATTTAAAATTATTTTCTAGAGAATAAAAATCTCCCTGAGCTTTAGCGCCAATGTTAAACAAATTTCCATTATGATTAATTGGCAGATTTACTTCTGGAATGAATGTAGCGCGACGATATTGAGCGCCACTTTCTCTACTGATAACTGTGGTATTTGAAGTTAATGAAAGTTTTTCTTTATAAAAAAATGGTTTAATTTCTGTGTGAGTATCAATTTGAGGCAAAATCAGCGGATCAGATTTGCTATCTGTTGAAATCTCTTCAAACTCTTGAATTCTTATGGTTTTTATAGCGTAATAGTCTCGCTTTTTAATGTAATCAACATTAAGTTTTGACAAACTGTAGCTTCTAAAGTCGTTATGATAGTCCCGCAAATAAGCTGCGTCAGAAGTATTATCAATGGAAAAATCCAAACCAATATTATGGGTAAAATCAAAAACACCACCACCCTTTAAATGCCAACGATAATCTTTTTTGCTTTGCGCACTATTAATTATATTAGTGGCTTGAGGAACTTCATTATTAGCAGCTTCTAAAATAGCCCTGTATTCTCCATAAGACGCTATATGATAAAAATCATTTTTGATTAAAACCTGATTAATGCTTGGATAAATGCTTGAAGTAACCGTTAATTCTTTATTGGGAGCTATATTGAAGTAATAAGGAATATTAAAACCAACTCCTAATCTGGTATTTTTTGAGTAAGATGGATATAAAAAACCTGACTTTCTTTTATTGGAAGGAAGAGGAGCTTGTAAAAAAGGAGTATAGAAAAATGGCACATTATAAAACCTTACAACTCCACCTCTAATTTTAAAAACTTCATTGCCGCGATCTATGGTAACATTACTTGACTTGATTGAAAGCATGTCTCTTTTTTTACCAGCCAATTCATTATCTTTGCTAATTTCAGGATTTGGACAAATTGAATAAATTGAAGACTGTAAATTAGTGATTTGAGGAGTTTTGCGCTCAATTATCGGAGAAGTTAAATAAGAACCATCATTAAGAACAAGAACGCTATTAGAAAAAGCGCCGCTTGAAAAATCTTCTTTTATGTCAGCCTTGGTAGAGGTAACATTACCAATTTCAATATTTTTAATTTTGACATTACCAATTGCTCTAAAAGTTGTCTGACTCTTATCATAAATAATTTGGTCAGCATAAATTACACTATTGCCTCTGGTCACTTCAACATTTCCATTGGCAATTAGAGAATTGTTTAATTTATCACCTTCAACAGTATCAGCTTTTAGAACCGAGGGAAGAGAAGTTGGTTCATCAGATTTTATTTTGGAAAAAGCATACGAGTTACGAAGAGGAGCTAGACTTAAAAAAACTGTAACAAATAAAATTTTAAAAAAAAGAACCATTAAAAAATTATTTTTTAAATTAAGTTAAGTTTTTGCGGTTTTCTTTTTTTCGATTTCAGCCAAATAACAATCATCATTCTGGTTAAAACAATAGCAGTAAACATTGATACAAGAATACCAATTGAAAGAGTAGCTGCGAAGCCTTTTACTGGACCATTTCCAAAAGTATAAAGGAAAAATGCCACTATTAGAGATGTGATATTGGAGTCAGTAATAGTGCGAAGTGCTTGAGAAAAACCTTGGTCAATTGCGGTAAAAATAGTTTTTTTGTCGCGCAATTCTTCTTTGATTCTTTCAAAAATCAAAACATTGGCATCAACAGACATGCCCATTGTAAGAACTATACCAGCGATTCCAGGAAGTGTTAAAGTGGCGCCTAATAATGATAAAATTGCTAAAATTCCCACGATGTTGAAAAACATGGCAATATCAGCTATCAAACCAAAAAATCCGTAAAAGAGAATCATAAATAGGGCTACAAAAACAAGCCCCGCAACCGCAGCAATTGTACCACTTTTAATTGAGTCTAAACCAAGAGATGGACCAACAGTTCTTTCTTCAACAATTTTTAAAGGAGCCGGAAGAGCACCAGCTCTTAAAAGTAAAGCAACTTCTGCCGCTTCTTCAGCAGTAAAGCTTCCAGAAATTACACCAGATCCTTGATTGATAACAGTATTAATTCTTGGAGCAGTAACAACTTTACCATCCAAAACAATAGCAAAAAATTTACCAATGTTATCTTTGGTAATTTGGGCAAATTTTCTTGATCCAATATCGTTAAATCTAAAGGCAACTGCTGGCTCACCTTCATGATAAGTTGGACTAGCATCTGTTAGTAAATCACCACTTAAAATCACTTCTTTTTTAATTAAATAAGCGCGACCCTGAACATCATATAATTTTTCAGAATCTATATTGGCAACAGTAGAACCATTGTCGGAGAAAGTTTCGTCAGAAACAAAATGAAATGACATTTTAGCAGTTTTTCCTAAAACTGATTTTATTTCATTAGAATTTTCAATTCCAGGAACTTGCAATAAAATTCTATTTTGACCTTGAGCTTGAATTGTTGGCTCTTTAGTTCCACTTTCATCAACTCTTCTTCTAACGATTTCAATTGATTGCTTTACAAGATTTTCTTCCATAAGAAGAATTTCTGCATCTGAAAAATAAATTTCAAATTGGCCATCATTTTCAACAACTTCAACTCTCTTACTAGCCTTCTTGATGAGCTTTTTTGCTGCTTTTTGCTGCTCTATATCAGCTAAAGAAAAAATAATTTTAGAACCAGTAATTTCTGGCACAGTTCTGATAGATTCATCTCTAAAATTTGCTTTAATTTCATTTTTTACATTATTCAGTTGCTCTTTGATGTAATAATCGAAATCAACTTCCAACATCAAGTGTGAGCCTCCTTTCAAATCAAGACCAAGATTAACTTTTTGATTTGGAAAAATTTTTGTTATTTTCTTCACCAATTCTGAATTAGAATCTTTAGGAATGATTGATGGAATAGCGTAGAATAAAGATAATAAACAAATTGCTATGATTGTGGCAATTTTTGATTTTGAAAAATTTAGCATGATTTTTAGATTTTTTTGAACGGTTTTAATTATGAATGCGCCTCAGTCTACCGCCCTAACCCCTCCTTATCAAGGAGGGGGACTAAAATTATTCCCCTCTTTGTCAAGGAGGGACTAAAATTATTCCCCTCCTTGATAAGGAGGGGTTAGGGGCGGTAGATTAAATGCATTCAAATCTATTTTTTGTTTTTCTTAACTACTCCCTCTTCCTTCTTGCGATCCTTATCAGTTTTTACCAAATCAGCCACATGATTCTTAAGAATTTTAATGGTCACACCATCAGCAATTTCAACTTCCAAAGTTCCGTCTTCTTTATTAATTCCCGTAACAACTCCAATAATTCCACCAGTTGTTACAACTTTGGTATGAGTTTTAAGGCTATTCACCATTTCTTGATGATCTTTATATTTCTTGCTTTGTGGTCTGATAATTAAAAAATAGAAAACCCCAAAGATTAATATTAATGGCACGAAGCTGGAAAGTGAAAAATCTGGAGAAGTAGTTGAAGCTGCAACATCAGAAGCTTGAGCCATTGCATTACTCATAAAAATTTGGTTAAACATTTTTAAAAAAATTAAGGTTGGTATAATTATTGTAGACTCTCATTTTATTCACTTTTCAGCAGAAGATCTTTCAATCTTTCCACACTTTCACTTTTCTGATCTGCCGTAGCTTTTTCAGGGTTGTTTGGATCAGGCATTTCGGCAAAATTTGGTGGTACAATTAAAGGATCTTCAACTTTTTTAGCACATGAAAAAGCCAATATAATAAAAGACCAATAAAGTAATTTTTTCATTTTATTTATTTTTGATTTTTAAAAACAAAATCTTCCAGAAGTAAAATCGTAACGCCAATAAAAACAAAAGAATCAGCTAAATTAAAGGCTGGCCAATGATACGATGCAATATGAAAATCTAAAAAATCCGCAACTGCGCCATATCTTGCCCGATCAATTAAATTTCCAAAAGCTCCACCAATAATAAAAGCAATAGCACAAGCTATGTGGATCTTTTTATTGTTATAAAGCCAAAAAGAAAGAATCAGAGCAATAATTAACTGCACTAAACAGAAAATTATTTGACTATTTTCGAGGCTATTAAACATACCAAAACTAATGCCATGATTCCAAACATAGGCTATGTTAAAGAAGCTGGTAACCTTAATTTCAGGATGTTTTGTAACTTGTTCAAAAGCAATATTTTCTAATATAGCAAAGGTTATTCTTTTGGTCAGCAAATCAAAAAAAGCCACCAAAAAAGCAATAAAAATTCCTAAGAAAAATAGCTTTTTTTCTTCTAAAAATTTAGGTAAATTCATTTAGTTTTGTTGAGATAAATATGAGCTGGAATATAAGCTGTAAGAGATTAAGTTCAATATTAGCTTAATTCAATAGATAATTTAAATTTACTAAAAAACATGAAAATAATCTTCATGGGCACGCCATCTTTTTCTTGCCCAACATTAGAGAAACTCATTGCTGATAAAGATTTTGAGGTTGTAGCGGTTTATACAAGAGAACCACAAATTGCAGGTCGAGGACATAAAATTACTAATTCCGCAATTCATGATTTAGCTCTAAAACACAATATAAAGGTCATTGCACCAAAAACTCTAAAAACCTCTGAATCGCAAAAAGAGTTTCTTGATCTTAAAGCTGACGCGGCAGTGGTTGTGGCTTACGGACTAATTTTACCAGAAGCAATTCTTCAAGGCACCAAATTTGGCTGTATCAATATTCACCCTTCCCTTTTACCAAGATGGCGGGGAGCCGCTCCAATTCAGCGCACTTTAATGGCGGGAGATGAAGAAACTGGCATTACTATTATAAAAATGGATAAGGGCGTTGATAGTGGCGAGATGATTTGCCAAGAAAAATTCACTCTTGATGAAAAAGAAAATTATAAAAATTTAGCTGAAAAGTTTTCTCAAATGGGTGCGGAAATTTTAGTTAAAACTTTAAAAAATATTCGTGATGGAGATTTTAAACTGACTGAACAAAAGCATGATTTAAGCACTTATGCCAAAAAAATAGAAAAAGAAGAATGTGCTATTGATTGGAATTTAAGCGCCGTTGAAATTGATCAAAAAATTCGTGGTTTATGCGGATCTCTTGAGGCACATTTTTATTATAACGAAGAGAAAATAAAAATTTTTGCTGCGGAAATTTCTACAGAAAATTCTCCAATAAATTCTGATGAAAAAAATATTGGAAAAATTCTTAATGAACAATTTTGGATTGGCTGTAAAGAAGGTAAAATCAGACCAACAATTTTGCAAAGACCCGGTAAAAAATCTGTAACTATTAATGAATTTTTACTTGGATTTAAACCAGAAGTTGGAGCTTCACTTATACCATTTTAACCTGAAAACACCCATTTTCTTCAAAAAAATTATGAGCAGAAATTGCGACGAAAAGCATAAGCTGTATCAGGTGATACAGCTTATGCTTGCCGAGCAATTTATGCCAGAATTTTGCAGAAGAAAATGGGTGTTTTCAGGTTAAAATGGTATTACTCAGTCTTATTAGATTTAACAAGCTTATTCAATTTACTATTAATCTTATGCCAATCACGAATTGGCACAGCAGGAATTCCAGCTAAAGCTTGCATTGGCAGAGCATCTCTCATCAAACCACTCATACCAGCAATTTTTGCGCCATCACCAATTGAAATGTGACCACCAATACTGCAATTTCCACCTATTTGCACAAAGCTTCCTATTGTAGTACTTCCAGCAACAGCAGTAGTTCCGGCGATTACCGAACCTTTTCCTATTTTTACATTATGAGCAATTTGCACTAAATTATCAATTTTAACACCATCACTGATTACAGTATTCTCAATTGCGCCACGATCAACACAACTATTGGCGCCAATTTCAACATCGTTACCAATTTCAACAATTCCCAGTTGAATAATTTTATGATTCACGCCTTGATTATGAACAAATCCAAAACCATCTTGACCAATCTTCGCTCCATTAAAAAAGGCACAATTATTTCCAATAATAGCATATGAAATAACCGCATTAGCATTTATGATACAATTATCACCAATCACAGAATTATCCAGAATTGAAGAATTTGGACCAATGAAGCAATTTTTTCCAATTTTCACATTTTTTCCAACATAAGCATTAGGAGCTATTTTTGTTCCCTCACCAATTAAAGCAGTTGGATGAATTAATTTTGCATCATAAAATTCCACTTCTTTTTCTTGGTAAAAACTTTCAGCTAATTTTGCATAAGCGAAATAAGGATTTTTATGAATAAGAATAGCCATTCCTTGCGGGGCTTTGGTGGCATATTTTTCTTCAACTAAACAACATCCAGCTTGAGAAGATTGAAATTTATCAAAATATTGACCTGAATTTAGAAAAGAAATTTGGTTTTTGTTAGCTTTTTCTAAGGTTGATATATCTTGAATTTTTTGATCTTGGTTTGCATCGCCAAATATAATAGCTCCAGTAATTTCAGCTATTTGTTTTATGGTTAGAAATTCAAATTTTTTATTGAAGAATTGTGTTCTGATCATTTTGTTGGTTTTTTTGGTTTTTTTGTAGACCGAGTTTGTTTTATCTACCGCCCCCACCCCTCCTTATCAAGGAGGGGAGAATTTAAAACTTCCTCCTTATCAAGGAGGGGAGAATTTAAAACTTCCTCCTTATCAAGGAGGGGAGAATTTAAAACTTCCTCCTTATCAAGGAGGGGAGAATTTAAAACTTCCTCCTCATCAAGGAGGGGAGAATTTAAAACTTCCTCCTTATCAAGGAGGGGAACTTACTCTGATTTCGGTGCCTAAGGCATCCCTCCTTGATAAGGAGGGGTTAGGGGCGGTAGATAAACGCACTCTGATTATGATTTAAACACTTTCAACCCGAGCTTGCACTTTATCATTATAAATTGCCTTAAAATAAATCTCCGAAACATATCTTCTGCCCTTCTCGCCTCTTTTAAGCTGCACTACAATATCAATTACATTTTTAATATAAGATGAAATTTCAGCAGGAGACATGCCAAGTCCAGCTTGCATTACCATCATTTTCAACTGCTCTAAAGCCATTTTTGGGGTATCAGCGTGTAATGTTGAAATTGACCCAGGATGGCCAGTATTAATTGCCCGCAAAAAACTAAATGCCTCTGATCCACGCAACTCACCAACAATAATCCTTTCTGGTCTAAGCCTTAAACAAGCTTCAATCAGCTCTTGCGTTAAAACTTTTGAACGACCTTGTCCACCTTTTGACGAAAGCAAATGCACCCGATTTGGATGGAAAGATAAATCAATTTCTCTTGCATCTTCAACCGTAATAATCCTTTCTTCGTGAGGAATTGCTTGAATCATGGCATTAGTAAAAGTAGTTTTACCAGTAGATGTACCGCCAGAAATAATAATATTTTTTTTGTAAAGAACTGCTCTTTGCAAAAAATCTTTAATTCTATTTAGCTTCAATAATTTAGCTAAAACTAGGTCGTTTTTATCTTCTTCTTCTTTAATCGCTGTATTATTGAAAATACCCATTTTTTCATAATCATCCAAACTCCATTTTATGCTTGAAGGTTTTCTGATTGAAATTACCACAGAGCCTTGTTCGCAGGAAGGTGGGAAAACAATTTGAATACGATAACCATTAGGCAAAGTTGCTGAAAGAAGCGGCTCTTCTTCGCTAAGCCTTTGTTCAGTTGCTTGTGCAACAAGTCTTGCTAAAGATTTAAGATGAGAAAGATCAAAAGATGGCAGCTCTTCGCGAACCATATCGCCCTTCACTTCTACCCAAGCTTCAAAGGGACGATTTATAGAAACTTCACTAACACCATCTCTATCAAGTATTTGCTTCAATGGCAATAAATAAGAATCGAGTGCGGCTACGCTTGAATCCATTAAAAAAACTTAAATAAATTAAAAAGAAAATAAAAATCCAACCAAGGCTACAAAACCTTTATTATCCTGCAGTTGGTTAGTAAAAATATCAAATGCTTGTACTTGATTTGACTTAAATTCAAATTTAGCAATTTCAAAATATGGAATCAAATCTCTTTTAAGCTTATAGTCAATATCAAGTGAGATTGCCTTATATTCATTTTTTTGGAAAGTACTTTTTAAATTTGTCAGACTAATACCAACTGGCCCAAATTCATAAGCAGCGCCAAGCGTGTAATATGAAGCATTTTTAAACTTTTGTGATTTTGTAGAGCAATTTTGAGAAGACAAAGCAAGACCTGAATTATAATCACAAGAATAAATGCCTTGATTATTTTTTGTTTGCAAAGAATTTCCCCAAGAACCATAAGAAGCACCAAGTGAAAAACCAAAATAAGATATCGTGGTTGCTAAATCGTAAGATGATAAATTATTTCTATCAAGCGAGCCTTGATATTGCTTAACTGTACCATTTTCTGCAGTGGCTGAAACTGCGTAGCCAATATTATCTATGTCACCAGAATAATTAGCTCCAAAGCTAAATACATCATTAACAGTTGTAGAATTATTGCCAAAAATAGTTGTTGCCACACCTGAACTTGAAGTATCGCGAGTATAACTGGCTCCAATTTGCAAACCCTCAATTCTTGGGCTGTAATAATTAATCTTCACCGCATCTTCAGATCCATTAAAATTTCCATTACGCAAAGTTCTTATGCGATTTTTATTAAAATTATCATTATAAAAACCTTGAGCATATCCTCCATGTCCGATTGGAGATTGTGCAACTAAAATAAAGCTGGGTAATTTTACATTATAGTTATTTGCACTATTATTCAGCATTGGCAAATTAACATATTTTAAATAATTGCCGTTAATTCCACCATTTCCTTTAGCGAAACTTGCGGGACCAACTTTCATCTTTTGATTCACTGCTACAATATTGCCAAATTCAAATTTTCCATAAGATGAATCGGCAAAAATAAAGGCTTGGTCAATATCAACTCTACCTCTATTTTGATCAGAAAAAAACTCAGTTTCTAATCTTGCAGCTATGCCATATTTAACATTTAAACTTGTTTTAGCTTCAGCTTTTAAATTAAATTGAGAGCTATTATTTGCGCCGTATCTACCATTATAACGATTATCCGTAAAAGCGTCAGGAAGCTTCTTTTGTTCAAAAGAGGAATTTTGATTTCTTGCAGCAAAAGAAGAATTTGAAAAACCTTTAAAAGAAAGAATTGGTGTTTTTAATATATTTTCATCTGGAATTATTTGAGAATTTGCCTCACAGATAAACATCTGAAAAACCAATATTGCTATGGTAAAATTGTATATTTTTTTTAACATGAATTTAGTTTAGATTTTTAGATTATTCGTTAGGTTATTTTTAATAAATTTTAAATCAATCTTTAGCTATTTAAATCACCGTCTGACTGCTACGCAGTCATCCACTCTTTTTTTACTCATAAATCTTTTATTTTTTAAAGGAATGAGTTGCAATTTCTAAAGCATTCTAAAAGAGGGTTTTACCACTTTTAGCACTCTTTGAAAAAGAGGGTGAATGACTGCTTTAGCAGTCAGTCGGGTGATTTAACTAAATATTAACACAAAACCAAACCCCTAATGGTTTATCTACCACACTGGCCAATCCCAAGCACTCTTGGCAAAACTCAAATCAACTATGAAACAGTTTTCGAACGAATGTCTGTGGTTTTAGAAAAACTTGATAATCCCCATAAAAAACTTCCACCCGTAATTCATGTTTCAGGAACTAATGGAAAAGGCTCTACCGCCTCTTTATTAGCTAAAATATTCATCTGTGCTGGTTATAAAACTCACATTTACACCTCACCTCATTTGCATGATTGCAATGAAAGAATAATTCTAAATGGTGAAAAAATTTCCAATTCTATGCTTTTTGAAATCATGGAAGAAACCAGAATTGCCGCCGCTGAAACCTCATTGACTTTTATGGAAGGTTTTACCATTGGCGCATTTTTTGCTTTTGCAAAAACACCAGCAGACATTATAATCATTGAATGTGGAATGGGCGGTAGAATTGATGCCACCAATATAATTAAGAAAAAACTTGCGACAGTTATAACGCCAATTTCTTTTGATCATGTGGAATATTTGGGAAATTCAATTGAAAGAATTGCTTTGGAAAAAGCCATGATTATGCGACCAGAAACTCCTTTGATAGTAGCTTCTCAACCAAAGAAGGCATTCGAAATTATCGATATTTTAGCTAAAGATCAAAAAATCCCCACTTATTATTTTGATCAAAATTTCGCTGTAATGATGGACGAAGAAAGTGGTGAATTTAATCTTGAGTTTTTTGGCAAAAATCAGAATTTTTATTTAGATAATTTAGCAAAACCAGCTTTGGAAGGAGAACATCAATATATAAACTTTGCCACAGCAATTGCCTGTATTTTAGCTATTCAAGACCAATATCACAATTTATTTAAAATTGACAATTCTCACATCAATCAAGCTATATCAACAGTTTATTGGCCAAGTCGCATTGAAAAAGTTGCAAATTCTTTAAATAAAATTCTAAAAAATGAGCTCAGCGAAATATGGATTGATGGCGCTCATAATGAGGCTGGAGCTTTCAGTTTAGCTCGCTGGCTTTTAGCAAAAAAATCTACAGATTTAATTCCTAAGAAAATCTTTGTAATAGCTGGTTTTAGTAGAGGAAAATGCAAAAAAGAATTTTTAGAAAAGTTTCTAAATATCGCCGAAGAAATTATTGCCGTAAGAGTTAATGGCGAACCATATCCAGAAAAATCAGAAGTAATTTTAGAGATTATTAAATCAATTGGAGCCAAAAATTTTGCCGCTGAAGATTTACCAGAAGCAATTCATCACATCACCGATGTTAATAATTTTCAGCCTTGCAGAATTGTAATTTGTGGATCTTTGCATTTAGCTAGAGATGTTAGTAAATATTAAGTCGCGCTAATTAGTTCATCCTGAAATACCCCTTAACCCCAATAAACACTTGACTCCAAACCAGTTTTAACCTAAATTTATTTGCAAGAAATCATGAGTTTTACCTCACAAATCCAGCAAATAAATTTAGTA
>Ga0214919_10002496_pt1 | contig 28909 bp, 29 predicted proteins | sample LL1503_MetaG_FD_177994 | JGI IMG/M metagenome (GOLD analysis project Ga0214919, IMG submission 177994) | Freshwater microbial communities from Lake Lanier, Atlanta, Georgia, United States - LL-1503 | ecosystem: Environmental > Aquatic > Freshwater > Lake | place: USA: Georgia | collected... | reverse complement strand
CATGACTGATAGGCAATCTTGCTGCAATTTGCTCTGGACTCCATTGCATGCGCACCAAAGAACAGGCTTCCTGCCTTACCCACGGCTCAACGGTTGGGGCATTGCGACTGTTTTGCGCACGCTCTGCTGAGAACTCACAGGCTTGTTTGGGTCGATAGCCCCGAGAACCAGCATTACGAATCAACTCCCGGCTGATGGTGGACTTGTGCCGATCCAGCAACTTGGCTATTTGAGATTGATCGTGTCCGGCTTTCATAAAGGCGTAAATATGATATTTTTAGCTTGGCATAGGTGTTTGTATTACATAAGTAACTTCGACTGCCAGGTCAAGAAGCCTTGAATGCTATACATCCTCAGCCACCCAACCATCAGTTAATCAAAGTTGCACTTCGTGCTTGAATTCGCCTAATCGTAAATCACTATGTTTGATAAATAACTTCTTCTCGGGAGTGAAGCAGAACTACTGACACGTCCCAGGGGGCGACTCTTTGCAAGGCCAATATTTCAGCTACAGACATCAGGCTCATATCAGCACCTTCGCACTGAATCATTGAATCGATATCGTTTGGTTCAATTTTTATCGAGTAGTACGCCTTTCTCATAATTTTCTTGTGATGCCGCGGGAGTATATAAACTGCCTCATGAAACCACAAGCAGTTATTTGGTAGATACGTCAATTCTTCCTTTATTTCGCGCAAAACTGCTTGGTCTTGCGTCTCGCCGGGATCTACTTCACCGCCAAAAAAAGCCCAATGGTTCCTCAAGGGTAGTCCAAGTTTATCGTCACGAAGCTGGAAAAGGTAGCGTCCATCTTCTGTAAAAATAACAGCAGACACAATAAATAAATCCGGTATGGGAAAAAGTTTATTTGGGTAGTGGACAAAACTATCTGAATTAGCCATAACTTAAATTAAATACAAATAATAACCGGCGGAGGTAATCGTCCCCTTTTGCAAGGTAGATAGAAGTAGGGTCGTTAGGTAGCCATGGCCAGTCGCTTCTTAGTTGTGAATCCGCTCGAGGTCATTTTTGGTCGGTCGTTGTTGTAAGACCACATCCACACTTCATAGCAAAGTCCTGCAACTCTGCCAAGAATACCGATAGCAGATTCACCCCGTTTTACAGCATCACTGACCTGGCTGTTACTAAATTTCGATCTCTTCAAATAAAACCTCTTCAATGGAAAAAATTCTTCTTCTGACACCTTTGGTTCTAGGGAGCGAATATCGGCACTTAAGGAAAACTTTATTTAGTTTATAAGGGTTAAATAGTCATCCTGTTTCTCATCTTATTACATTCAAATATATCATATATATATTAATTTTAAATTATTCTTAACAAAACAATTATAACTCTTCTAAAAAACTTTAGTATAGACCAAATTAACAAAATTACTAGCTTTATAAAGCTGATTGAATGCTTTTGATAAAGTAAGCAATAATTAGCCAACTCTGAATACTCCATTTTAAGTAGGTCGCCACTTAATCCAGAACTTCCAAAATCAGGCTTGTGATGAGATGAAAGGGGGATCTCAATAAGAATCCAAGTGTAACCAGCCTCAGCAACTTCCAACCATAACAAATGATCCTCCATATATCTTCTGTTAATATTAAATCGAAATTCTTTTTGATTTCTAATAATAACTGAACTTGTAATAAAATAATTACGCCAAAGCAACTCTTTAAAACCAACAATACTAACTTGCGGAGTATTACAATAATATGTATTAATAGGATCTTTAGATATTACGTGTTTTGTGCCGCACCCAAATACATGCTTGTTGTAAGTTAGTGCAAAACATTGTAATTCTAATTTCTGAGGATGCCACGAGTCATCAGCATCAAGAAATGCAATATAGTCACCTCTAGACAAATTCCAACCCGCGTTTCGTGCATTCGAAACACCTTTATTTGTCTGCAAACTAATGATTTTTATGTCACAAATTTTTTTATAAAAATCACAAATATTATTAATTATTATTAATGTATCATCATTACTATAATCATCAACTAGTATTATTTCCAATGGTTTTAAACTTTGCTCTGATACACTATTAACTGCACGCAAAATAGTCTTAGAACAATTGTAGCAAGGGATTACAACAGAAATTAACATCATCCAAATATTTAAATTTTTATTTACCTTATTTATTATTAATTATTCATCTTTGACAAACGTATCAACCATTATTTGCATACTCATTGGTGAATAACCATATTGAATTGCTTTAAGATTACAAATCAAAAAACTTTTTTTTTCAGTTGTTTTAATAATTATTTTTGAATCACTGTTTGCACCGCTAATAATCGATTCAACAACATCAATTACCGGTATTGCATCTGACGCTCCAACTGTAACCGTTTGAGCACCATTCCATTTAGAAATAAGCAGTTTTAATATAAAGGAAGCCAAGTCATTAATATAAACTGCATTATTAAATAAAGAATTGGGATTGTATAGTGTTACGGGCTCATTGTTTCGAGCCATTTCTCGACAATTTGTTAGCCAATTTCTAACAGATTTGGGACCGACAATTCCAGGAAGTCTTATTGATACAGACCTAAAATTTGAAATATTATCTTTAACTATTATTTCTCCCATTAATTTACTCAACCCATATTGATTAGGATTACTAATTTTTGTATCAGGATTTACCATGTCAAGAGAAATATCCCCATAAATTGACAAGCTTGAAAGGAAAATAAAAGTATGAGCACCAGCTTTTTTAGCATAATCAACTAGAAAATTAGTACCCAGAATATTTGAATCAACATAATCCTTTAACATAACACCTGGTGCAGGAGAATTTGCAGCAGCATGTACGACAGCATCAATGGTGTGCGGGAATAAATCTATCGACTTTAAATCAGCTTCAATTATTTGTATATTTTTATATTTGAGCTCGTAATTATTAGGCAAAGCGCTACGCCTAACAACAGCGTAAACCTCATGACCGATATTATTAAGAAATTTACCTATTATATTTCCCGAAAATCCTGAAAAACCCGTTACTAAAATTTTCATTATTTAAAAAGATCTATTATTTATTAAATTTTAAGATCAAAACTTTGGAATTAAACCCTGCATAAATAAAAATTTAGAGATTACCCTATTATTGTAAATTAAAATTATTTATTACTAAATCAGTTGAACCAGATATTTTAATTTTTCCATGATCTAACAGCACCGCCTTATTGCACCACTCTCTCGCAGTTTCAACACTGTGTGTTGCGACTATCAATATTTTAGATTGATCAACGAATTTTTTTAGACGAACTTGTGCTTTCTCAAAAAAAGCGGCATCGCCCGCACCTATAAATTCATCCATAATAAGAATATCACTAGTGATGCAAGTTGTAATTGCAAACATTAACCTCACCATCATTCCAGTCGAATATGTTCGAATAGGTAAATTTATATAGTCTCCTAACTCACAAAACTCAGTTATATCTGAAATTTTTTCTTTTATTTCCGTTTCACTTAAACCTAACAATGATCCACGAAGCTTAATTGCCTCCACTCCTTTTGAGTCTAAAGATAGTCCTTCCATCATATTAAATAATGGCATTACTCTACCAAATGTTTTAATAGAACCTGAAGTTGGAGGATATATGCCTGCTATAACTCTTAGCAGGGTAGTTTTTCCTGATCCATTATGCCCTAAAAGAGCTACCCTATCTCCATCTGAATATTCAAGATTGATACCATCAAGCGCCCTAATTGTTATTGTGTTATTAATAGTGTTTGAAAGTAATCCGCCAACTTTATTTTTATTTAAATTTATAATGTTCTTGACTGGTTTCAAAAAAAGCTTGTCCTTTAAGGAACGAGTTGACGCGTCATAAATGGGGATATCTACGCAGACATTGTTTAATTCTATTTTAGTACTCATATAATTACAACCAATATGGAATACGATTTCGGAAAATTGCAAAAATTGTCAAAGTTAAAATCCACCCAAACAAAGCCACTAACACCGCAATTAACCACACATGAAATTCAGGTGGTGAATTTAAGAACGGCCCTCTCGCAACCTCAAAAATATATGTAATAGGATTTAAATTAATAATCAATTTTGTTGTATTTCCAACCTGATTGATTGAATAATATATTGGCGTAAGCCATACAAGTACATTTAAAATATTTTGTATAATAGGCGGCATGTCACGAAATCTTGATGATATTATTCCACATAAAAGTGCCATCCAACTGATGTTAACAATAAATAATGAAAAGCCTAATGGTATTAGTAGATATGATGAAGTTGGATATATTTTGAAATAAAATGCTGCGATTAAAAAAATACAAATAGTATGAAGAAATACCAATATATTTCGCCAGATTATTAACAAAAGATAACTAAAAAGCGGTCTATTAACCTGCAATATAATTCCTGACATACCTGTAAAACATACTGCACCCTCATTAAGTGCAGAACTAAATAGTGTCCATAATATTAGGCTTATTGATATGAATGGCAAGAAGCGATTTACATCTTGATTAAAAAGGTATGCTAACAAAACACCTGTTACCAATGTTTGAACACCCATACTTAGTGTTACCCAAAAAGGGCCGATCGCTGATCTTCTATATCTTTGCTGTAGTTCGGATATGCCAAGAATCACCCAAGTACTTTTATTTATAAATGCTTGTGTTATGTCATTTAATCCTGATAAAAAGTCCGATTTGAAACCACTATTTGATTTATAAAAATATTTGTATTTCATATCATATATTTATTTAAACTTCCATACTTAATTTGCGGAATTAATTTTATCAGTTTTTAACATAGTTTACTTTATTCTAATTTTTTTTTAAAAAATATAAAATAGGAGATGTAATGCTGATTTTTATACATAGAAATTTGATAAGAAACTTGGCTCAGGCTATCTTTTAAAGAATTAGCTAATTTTACAAATTTTCTTTTTTGGCAGATCAAATTTCAAAGCGCAACGCGCTTGAGTGACTGTTGTAACACATCTGCGGGTGTTTTGAATCCCAATCTTTTTCTGGATCTGTTATTTAAACTATTTTGAATCATTCTAATTTCCTCATCTCTAACCGTAGACATGGCTCGCTTCTTTGGAATGTATTCGCGCAGGAGCCCATTAAGGTTCTCATTTCTGCCGCGCTCCCAACTGGCAAATGGCCTTGCAAAGTAAGCAGTGCTGGTGAGTTCTTGATCAATCAAACAATGCCCTGCAAACTCCTTCACACCTAAGCAGCGAATGGTCATTGTTGCTTAACGTTTATTCTACTTTTAACTCCCAAGCAAAATGGTAGAATTATCCTACACAGTCATTCATAGAATTGGCGTTGGAAATGGGCATTGAATTTCTTTTCATTCAGCCTGGGAAACACAATCAAAATGCATTGCTGAAAGGCTAAACAGTTTCTTAAGGCAGGAAGTTCTCGATGCCAATTTGATTAATTTTATCGCAGAGGCTCAATAGGCTGCTGATGTTTGGGTGACAGACTACAACGATTTCAAATCCCACGAGTCCCTTGGTGACAAAACTCCTATTAAGTTCAGGCCAAGGATATTTAATTCTGTAATTTCTAGTTTCGGTTTGTCTATCTTAATGAGGGGTTTACGGACCCTATTCTCCTTCACCCAATATCCCAAAAATTTTTTCGTAAATTTCGATTTCTTCAATTCTCAGCCCACAAAAATGGAATTCTCTATTTCAACTTTTTACCTTTTAGGGGTGTTTATGTACCGACGACTACCCCTACCCTTTGGGAATCATACAAACTTACGTAAGACAAATAATAGTTTTTGAATAAAGTACTTAATGATTCTAATAATAATTAGAAACGATAGATTAAAAAAACGAATTAAGTAATTTTTAAATTTGAAAATAAACTTGGATAAATATACAATTGAATAAATTGATATTGATACAGTACTATATGTTAATTTATTAAAAATATAATTATTATTGGAGTCAATATCATTAATATTTAAATTGTATAAATGGCCAGAACTAAACTTTTGCAACGGACTACAAAAAATAACAAATGATTTTATATAAAATTTAATTTTATTAATATAATAATAGTAAGGGTTAAAATTATTTTTGTTATGTATATTCGAATCATTTAAATTACCATTTACACGCCACCTATCTAAAAGAGAATAATCTTCTTTTACCAAAGATGCAATTAAAACATAATCAGAATTATCAATATATTTTATTTTTTTATTTTCTTTTCTCGCTATTAAGAAAAGTGAGACATCGTAATCTGAATCAATACCATTAAATATTTCAATGTCTTTAAAAAAACTAGATATGAATAAAGGGACTTTTTCATGAAACTCTCGTATTAACAACCCATTATCAACTCTCGATATGTGTGTACTCGGATATTTTGATTTAGTTTTACTATTCAAAAATTGCTCACGATGGTAAATATTTAAATTATTATAAACATGATTTGAGAATTCATAGGTAATTGAATTTTTTAATAATCTTTCTTTTGCATATTTAATGAATAATTGATTATTCTCGACTCTAAACCCGGGACAAAATAATAAATAAACATTATCAATGATCATTTGAGCAACATAATCAAGCGTATTACTTGAATATATACAGTCGGGATGGATGTAAATTATTCCAATTGAAGAATCAAATCCTTTCTTTAAAATAAGATTTTGTTGTGTAATCAAGTGTTTTGTACTTTTTTGAGAGTATTCCCATTGATCTCCGATTTGATTGGGGACTAAATTATCCTCAAATATATGAAAATCGATATTAACGAATTTTTTTAATTCTTTAAAATAAAAGTTATTTTGAATCTTAGTCAAGTTACTATTGTTAGTAGAAATTAAATAGTTTATATTAAAAATCTTTGCCATTGAAGGTAAATTTTTTTCTGCTAAAAGAGATGGTAAGCACCCCTGAAGAAACATTTCTGTATGCCATTCTCCCCAAAATACCGAAATCAAAGCTATTTTTTTCATTTTATAAAATTAAACTTAAATTTTTCGATAAATTTATACAAATTATGATATTTTTCAATTGAAGAATCAACATATTGATACGGCGATTGAAAATTACTGTTTAATTTACGTCGTAGTGCTACGAAAGTATAATCAAAAACATGTAATTTACTATCAATATCGTTTAATTCACTACGTTTTAAACAATTAGTAATAAAATTTGATAATACTTTTTCTCTAAATTTATCTGTTGATTCCATATCTAAAACACTTATAGGCAAATTAATAAAATCAAAAACTTCATTACTTAATGAAGCATTGTGTATTTTTGAGCGATAAGCAATATCGTCTATATATTGCAAGTCAAGTAGCTCAAATCCACTTTGAGTTGCTAAAGTTCTATAAAAGATTGGATGAATGTTAAAAAAACCATGATCTATATCACCGTACGCAGGTAATACACTAAGCATAACACCACCTGGTTTTAAAAGCCTGTATGCAGATTTAAATACTTTACCAACTTCGAAACAATGCTCTGATGTACCGAAATTAGTTACTATGTCAAATTTTTGAAATATAGGAATGTAATGGTTTAAATCATAATCGTAATCTGCTAATTCATTAAACAAATCTAATGATTTATAAGATTTAGCACCAAATATTGAATAAAAATCTTTGTGAAAAGGGTGTGAGCATGGAACATATGTATCAGTTACTGATTTATCATCAAATATGTTATTTATTTTTTTAATGGCTTCAATTTCGCCAATTAATCTTTTTGCAATAGCACTACACACATATCGGGAAGTAGTTAATTCTTGAGGGCCAAACTCTAAAATATCAGAATTTTGAAAAAAATTATTCTTATTTGATAAATGCTCAAACCAATGAACCATTAAACTACTTATAGCCACTTTTACATTCCATTTCCATTAACATTGACATTAAACTAAACTCTTTAATAATAGTATCGAAATTATCCTCGCTCCAAACCCATTTTTGAAACTTAGATGCGAAAGTTGGAGTTTTATTTATAATAATTCCTTCACTTTTTAATTGACTTTCACTTGTTATTGGGCTATTTCCGGCCTTAAAAAACATTATATAATTGCATTTTTTATTATACCAGCAAAGTTCCATAGGCCCTTGATTAATAGCCAAATTAAGATATGCAGCCTCGTAAATTGCCATTCTTATTTGTATATTAAATGCTGCAACTTCTAAAGTTTTTCTTCCAAAATAGTTTTTATATGATATTAAGGCATTACTTGTATCTGGAATAAATAGAACTTCATATATTCTTTCATCTAAAGAATCGGCAAATTTGAACCATGCTTCTTTATTGCTATTTTTTTTGGGGGTATATTCGTAATCTCTTATTGTAATAACAATTAGTTTTTTATTATTGAGAAAACTTTTAGTATATTTAGATACATAGTCAATAGCTTGATTTGTCGCCCTTAAATTTTGAAGATTTAAATTATGTTCAATTTTATTTTTAAATATATCTTTTCTTAGTGGATAAGACGGAATCTCTTCCTTCCAATTTCTTGGGAAAAAATTATTTTTTAGTTTTTTTTGAATAAATTTAGCTTCATTTCTATCATTACATATTTTAAATCCATTAAGGGATGGAAGTAAACTAAACATCGGAATTACAAGATTCCATAAACGAAAGTGTCTTTCCTCGATATTTACCACATCATCATATTCAGGCACCTCTAATCTGAAACCTTTTTCTCTTCCAGGTACAATTATTATATAAATAAACTCTAGACTTAATTTCTGTCGTTCTAAATCAGCAGCAGCCAAAAATCCAGCAACGTCGTAGGCTATTGGTGCAATGTCTAAATCATAGAAAAAAAATAAAAAGTTTTCTTTATATTCTCTCTCTAATTTATCTGTTGTATTATTACTTGGGTTGTATTTAATAAGCCATTTCTTTATATATTTACTTATTTTTTTTGTTGGTGTATGATATTCTGAAATTATTCTTTTCTTATACCAACTTAACCCTCTTTTAAATTTGATCACAGTTAAAATTTAAGTCTAGTGATAATCAAATATTTTAATAAATATATATAAATTTAGATAAAATTTTATTCATTCTTGCCATTTTTTTAATGGGACTGGATGCGATCTTACGCCCTCTTTTATTAATTTAACTAATTCTAAAGCCTGCTCAATACAATCATCAATATCTAACCCGTACCTGTAACTACCAGCTCTTCCGAGTGAGAATACATAATCGGGCATTTCAGAAAAATATCTTGATGCCAAAGTCTGATCTTCCAAATAAGGTAACGGATAATGCTTGCCATTTAGCGAGGGTATTTCCATACCAACAAGTGAATTTTTAGATTTATGATGTGTAAATTTTTTATATTCAACAAGTCTAGTAAATTTCTCATCATTCGCATAATAAGTGAAATAAACATTTTCAGGAAAAACAAATTCAGTAGGGAATACGATTTTATGAAAATCTCTTCCAATATATCTCAACTCCCCAAAACATTTTCCAAACATTTCATCCGGTGAAATTGTATTAATTAGGAAATCAAAATTGATTATCTCTCCATTTATTATTATATATTTTCTCCCTAAATCATATCTTTCTACTGTTGTATTTAGTAAGATCTTACTATCTTTTGTAGTTTCATCAAAATATTTATTATATCCATCTTCTGCATAAGGATAAGCACTTTTTGCAAGATTCCATGCTGCTCTTGGACCATTTTTTATTGTTGCGCCTTTGGGAGACCAATTAAAAGTATCAATTTTTGTGTTGTCATCAGTTAACCACATTTTATGATTATATTTCTTTATCATTTTACTATAAAGAGTATCTCCAACTGATTGGATCCAATACGTTTCGAGATCCTTGGCTTTTTCCACACCCCTGCATAACAAACGTTCATTTTCTATTTTTTCACGATCAGGCATTAATTTTATATCATCCTCATGTATAGGATAATTATAAAATGCATCATCTTGTTCTACATAAGTAATAAATTCATGCTCCGAGCATAAACGAAGCGGGCATATTGCATCCATATAATTATATACTTCATCATTATGAGTTAAAAAATGACGTGGGCCGAAAGTATACGGATGTCCACCAAACCAGAAAGTGCGTACACCAGCTCCTAAAAATTTACCTTTTTCAACAATAATAGTTTCATAACCTAATTTATTTAGTTCGTACGCACTTGTACAACCCGCTACTCCACCACCAATAATAATTGCAACTTTCTTTTTCATATTTCTCCTTATTTATTTGAGTTTAATATTAAACTCTGTACGTTTTGTACTAATTCACTCATCGGCACCATTCTCCGCTCGGGTTTTCTTTTAAAGTAGGTTGAATTTACTATTGGATCACCTGAAATATAATTTTGTTTATTCACCTTTACTCTATTTTCTCTTGAAAGCCAAGAATTGTGCCCCTCTTTTACATACAATGCATTAGTAGTTGTGAACTTTATTGATTCTGGTGCGTCCATATTAACCTGATTAAAACTTTTGAGATTATTTTTGTCTTCGAATTTACAATTAATCCCTTCCAGCATAAAAATCAAAGGCGTAAACCCATAATCAGATATGCGTTGTATAAGTTGATCTATTGTCAAACCACCACCACCACCACCAGTACATTGAACTAAGAAAACTCCTCCTGGTTTTAAAACTTTTCTAAATAAATTTAAATAATCATTTAATGCCGGAATATTGAACTCTAAAAGATTAGCGTTTGAAGTTACAACATCATAAAAGTCATCTCTTTTTGCCACTTCCCCAATTTTCCACCATGGAAAATGCTCACATAAATCTTCTAATTGAGGTAATACTATTTCATGGGAAAACTCAGTCTCACTATCTGCTTCATGGAATATATCTGCCGCCTTATAACTATTATCCATCTCTGCTTTTTCATTGAATTTCCAATCAAAGCAATATGAGTTGACTAATGATTGTAATAAATAAAAGCTTTCGCATGCTTCAATTTGTGAATAGTTTTTTAAATTCTTATGATTTTTTAAAAAGAATGAAAGATATCCGCACCCAGGCCCAACTTCCAGTATCCTTTCAAAGGCGGGTAATGATTCACAAATTTTTTGATATAAAGCGAAACAAGATAAGATTGTCGATATTGGGAGTATTGGTTTTCTGCTGTGAAAGTACATTTGTTGAAATCGCACGAAATCTACTCCAACAGCATTTATAGAATCAACTTCTTCTGATGTTAAACCGTCCAATTCATCCATATATTTATGGTATCTATTCTCTTGCATAGTATCTAACAGAAACCCAATTTCATCCATAGAATTTAGGCGCACCGGGAACCCAACTCTCTCAAAGTGATCTAAGTTATGCACTTTAGAAATTCTCCATGAAGGAATAACAGCTCTAGCTAAATGCTCACTTGCACGGTAAGTTTGTATACTCAACATTATTAAATCCTTATTAAAAAATTTGTTTTGGAAGATAGCTGTGAGTATTATAAAGAGTCTCGAAACTATCTGGAAATATTATATTTTTTCCTCTCAAAATGACTCGATCTTTTGAAGTTATAGCATTGCCTCTTCCTAATGCTAATGCAAAAATGTAGCATTTCTCAGCAAACTCACTTTTATTCAATATTATATAAACTCTCGCAGCAGCTATAACCGCCCTTAGCAATAGATCTTTATTTATTCCATTAAATTCATTATTTGATTTTTTAGTCATTAGATTATTTATAAATTGAAGGCCATGGCTTCGTGATATTTCATTATTCAATAGTGTTATAGCTAGAGCCAATTTGTTTTCTTCTGAAATTTTTTTGTTTTCAAATAATAGGTTATTATATTTCTCAAAAATATTTTTTATTACAACATCGTCAATAAAATTGTAACTTTTCGCCTCATTGCAACCTCGTTTTATTCTCGAAAATTTTAATATCTCCAAAGATATAAACATCATATTTTGGTTATATACTTCCTCCGACTGCTTTTCATTTTTTGTTTTTATAATTGGCACTGAAAATATATTAATTGTAGACATAATTAATTGTCTTGTTTTGAATTTTATTTCATTTGATATATTTAATTTTGCTAGTCTATGACTATTTCTAATATTATTTATCATATCTTTTAGTTTTAGATATTTACTATATATTTTGTACAAATAAAATTTGTATTTACTTGTTAAATATTCATTTATTTTTTCATTTAATTTATCTTCACCGTACTGATTTTTATACCTATTAACTCTATATAAAATATTTAACTGCTTACTGAATGTTCTTGTATTTGGAATAAATTTTCCAAATATAATTATCCACACTACGGTAGTACTTATTATTTTTTTAAACACATGCACTAGCAATCTCTTGATTTTATTTCTTGATTCTGATTTTATTTTTTTATCTTTATTAATTATTTTATTGTTTTTTTCTGTATTATTGATTTTTATTTCATCTGTAAAGTATATTCCTACTTTAGTCCATTTGGAACTGTTAACCTCTTCTAGTATGTAAATTGATTTGTAGTTTATTTTAAGTCGTTTTAATTTTCCGCTACCGAAAAATATACTTTCCTCAATATTTTCTTTATTTTTTTTAATGAAGAAATTTTCCATCAATTCAATCAATTCATTATGATGATAATTTTGCAACAAAGAAAGTATTTTATTTTTTGTTTTTACATTAATTAATTTATCTTTTGGGCACACGATGCAAAGTGATTTGTCATACAGTTTTTGAATCTGCATTGGCTTATATCTCATCATCTCTATCACTATACAAGCAGATATTAAGCAGCCATTAGACTCTAGTTCTTTTGTTAATTTGTGCAACTCATTAATAGATAAAGCCCATTTATAGAATTTATCACTTGATTTACTTAAATCATAACTAATACCATTTTCATTGAACTCTATGTTATGCTTATATTGAAATTCAACTGCAGAATCTTCGTTTAAAAAACTATTTAGCCATGGCCCATAGTTAAATTTTTCTCTTATTGTTTTGGGTAAAAAAATTCCAAATTTACTATATTTTCTTAGAGGTTCTAAACTTATTGACCTAATCTGATCAACTGCTATCTTTTTTTCTTTTTTCGAAAAATTAATCACAAGAGGATTAGACGTAATAGTTCTAATAATTATTTTTTTATCTTTTATATTAATTCGATGTTCTGGATGCGTATTTACAACTGTCTGCCCCACTTCCATACAGCTTGATAAAGGATGTATGTTGTTTTTATATATATTTAAAATGTCCTGTTGATATATGTCGATTGATTCTTTTATGCTACTTTTATAACCATTTATAATTGTTGTAGCAGATTCCTCCAAAGTATATGGTGACGGTGCTAATATTTGTGTGTAACCATCCTCTATTAATTGCATCCATTTACTTAAGCAATTATTGCTAAAGACATTATCTGGAATAATAAATATAACACATTCATTTTTTTTAGCCGCCTCGCTCATGCTATCCTGCCAAGCGAAGTGATGACCGCTAGGATCATTTTCTATGTAATTATTTGGTATATTATGGTGTTTAAAATTTATGCCATTATTACCAAGGCTACGAATTTTTTTAAATATTTGACTCTCTTTGATGATATTAAAGTCACTAAGCGGGCAGTAAATTGTATAGTTAACACTGTGTTTACCTATAACTGCAGGAAGGTTTTCCTTAGCCAATAGGCTGGGTAAGCAATAGTTTATGTATTTTGTAACAAACTCTTTACCGAATAAAATTGTTACTAAATTTATTTTCAAAGTTTTTATCTTTCTTTTTTATAGAGCTATCAATTTTTGTAATATTTTTTAATTTCATCTATTATATTTTCTTTACTAATACCATGGGCATTTAGTATATCTTGATGTTTGCCATATACATGTATGAATTCATCTTTTAGATTAAAACTTTTAATAGAACATTTTGCTTGATTATTCCATGCATGAACTCTTATAGCATCTGACAAACCACCAACTGGTGACATTTCCTCTAAAACTATAATTTTTTTATATTCCATAAGCATTTTGTTTATGCCTGCGCGATCAAGTGGCTTTAATGTATGCGCGGAAATAACAGATATTTTCCTGCCTTGTTGAATGAGCTCATCTGCTATATCGATTCCGGTTTTCAAGATGGGCCCGTAACCAATTATGCATATATCTTCACCGCGTCTCAAATATCGTATTTTCCCATATTCAAATTCTTCTGACTCCTCAATTGAAAGTATTGGTTCCCCAGCTTTACCAAGTCTTAAATAAACTGGACCTTCTTCTTGTTGAATGCACCAGTTGGTTGCTGCACGTGTTTCTTCCGGATCACATGGAGCAATTACTCTCATGTTTGGCAGCGCGCAAGCTATCGCAACGTCCTCTTGTGCATGATGCGTGCTACCAAGAGTAGAGTATGTAACCCCTCCTCCGATCCCAACAACTGTTACCGGAAGATTTTGATAGCAAAGGTCATCACGAATAAACTCGAACGGCCTATAAAGTGCAAATGTAGCAATCGTGTATGCAAAGGGTTTTAGTCCGCGTGCTGACATCCCAGCAACCATGCCAATCATAATTTGCTCTGCAACTCCTGTATTTATGAATCGATCTGGAAATTCTTGTCTAAAGTTATCCATTGCGCCTGCTGGAGATATATCTGCCACAACTACACATACACGTGGGTCGCTCTTTGCGGCTTCATGGAAAGTTTGAGCAAAGGTGTTTCTCATTGTCTAACCTCTGCTAATTCTTTGAGAGCCAATACATACTCCTCCTTATTGGGTGACCGATAGTGCCAAATAGGTGTGTGCTCCATATAAGAGACGCCCTTTCCTTTTACGGTGTTACACAATAGTACAAATGGCCTTCCCCCTTTTCGAGTAACAGTTGCCGAGTGAATTGCAGGTGCATCATGCCCATTAACCATATCGCACTCCCATCCGAATGATTCGAATTTCTCTCGTAGTGGATAAAACGCCTTATGGTTAGTACTCATTCGATCCATTCCACCAAAATCGTTTAGGTCTACAAATATAATTAAATTTTCTAGATTGAGATTTGCCGCCATCATTGCCCCCTCCCAGGATGACCCCTCCTGAAGTTCGCCATCGGATAAAACAGCATAAATATTCCTAGCCGTTTTCTTAAGCCTCTCAGCATATGCCATGCCAACAGCTAATCCCATGCCGTGTCCAAGTGATCCTGTAGAAGCCTCTATGCCTGGAATACCTCGATCAGGGTGAGCACCGAGAAGTCCCAATGGCGTGCAGTACCTATCTAATTCTTCAGTCGGCAATATCCCGAGTTTTTCAAGAATTACGTATTGGGTCATGCACCCGTGTCCTTTTGACATAAGAAAAACATCTGAAGAGTCTGCTCCATCATTAGCACGAGACATAAGGCCGTAGTAGATAACGTCTGTCATTTCGACACATGAAAACGCTGGAGCAGCGTGCAAAGCTGGTACCTTTTGTGAAATATCAAGAATCCTTCTGCGGTAACTTAAACATCGCAACAGGGCAGCTGCCGGGTCGAATTGATGTGCGAAATTTTCCATATTAGGTTTTTTTAAATCCATGGCTTAGCCACGCAAGGTGTAGTCCATAGACCAGCCAGATAACTGATCTTTATATTTACGCCCCCATTCGACCATCTCTGCTAGACCCTCTTCCCAACCTATTTGTGGTTCCCACCCTAAATCTTGCTTAATCGCCGACGAGTCAAGCCAGTAACGCGAATCTTGCCCCAATCGGTCTGGAGCCATTTCGCACAGTTGGTCAAAGGGTATGCCTAAAGCGTCGGCACAAAGTTCAACTACTTTGCGTATGCTTGTTGGTTCAGCAGGACCGGCGTTGTAGATTTTTCCCAAGGGAGCTTTTTCAGCTACTAAATGTATAGCACGCCCTAAATCCCGCGCATGAATATATGACTTCTCTGCACGCCCCCCCCCTTGAAGCGGAAGTTTGATTCCATTAAGTCCGCACATAATTGATTTAGGAATAACACGATGAAGAAGCTGTCCGGGGCAGTAGGCATTAGATGGCCTAATGATATTCATTGGAAACCTCAAATGCTGGTGAACAGACATCAAGTACATGTCAAAAGCAACCTTGGATGCAGCATACGGGCTAGTTGGCTTGATTGGCTCATCTTCTTTGGTTGCGTGTGACACCGAGCCGTACATCTCAGAGGTGCCTATCTGAATAAAACGTTCCAGCCAGTCCCGCTTCATTAACTCTTCACTTAACTTTGCCAGTGCCATAGAGTTGGTTTCAAAAAAGCGCCAAGAGTGCTTCCAGGAAACTGCACCCTCGCCCTGTGCAGCAAAGTTGACAATGACATCAGGCTTGATTTTGTCTAGTAACTCAAGCAGGAGATCCATTTCATAGGTGAGATGGTAGGCGTGATATTCGTAACCATCCCTCTTTTCAATGCCCAGCGTAAAGGGTTCTGGCCGCAGTGGATTGCGGCCGATACCAATTACTCGTTTGGGATTGGCATGATCGAGCAAATATTTTGCAGCATGAATACCGAATGATCCACCACCGCCGAGAATTACATATGTCTTCATTTTTTCCTTAAATTGTTAGTCGATGATCGTCCAGAAATAATCACCTTGATAACCAGCTTCTTCAAAAACCTTAATCCATCCTGAGGGGTAGTCATGGAACTCGGCCGTTAGCACCCAACTCTCGAAGATTGTTTTTTGCTCTGGTGTATGGTAACTATCCACTTGAACGAAGGCGCGGCCCGATGAGAGTCTCTGGATTTCCTTCATCACAGTAATTGCGCGTGTTCTTGGAAAATTATGGACGGTGTTCAAAGAAATAACACAATCAAAACTGGCATCTGGAAACGGCATTTTTTCTGCCGTACCGAGGTGCAAGCGACCTATCACTTCCTTTTCACAGCTCTTTAACGCATAGAGCGAAATATCAAGGCCAAATGCTCCGAGTCCAGGGCACTCAAGCATCAGGTCCTTGACCAAAAAGCCCTTGCCACAACCAACATCCAGAACACGCATTCCAGGCTTTAATCCAAAATGATTAATTATGTCCCGTGCGACTGCTCGCCAACGGCCATCGTATCGGTAACCTCCGTATCCATATTCACGCGGGCCATCCCAGTACATCTCACCATATTGTTTTGCCACAGCTACGACGGTTGGATCTTTTAGATCAGAGCGCGTCTGAATGTTGCGTTTTGTTTTTGGAAGCGCACGAAGTAGATCAATTTCCATATTGAATTTTGTTGACATTAGTTAAAAAAATTATCCCGCACAAAAGCCTCAACACTTTTGTGAACTGTTCTAGGCTCATAACCAAGCTTTTTAGCTTGATCAAGATTAATTAAAAACGGCTTTTTACCCCCATCAGAAAACTTAAATAGTTCAGGCTTACCAGCAATTTTGAACATAAGTGAGAGGACGTCTTTGATTTTAATTGGGTCTTCAGCGCCCAAATTTGTTATCTCGTAACCTGGTTTGGGGCTTGTGATCCACCTATGAATGAAAGCAGCTAAGTCACTCACATGTACGATGTTATTAAACAAGGATTCGGGGTTCTTTGCGTTAATTAAGTCGCCACTATGAATCCGCTTCAAACAGTCGGATAAAAAATTATGATGCGATCCTCTTCCGACCGTGCCAGGTAGTCGAATGGATAACCCAGAACTTAAACCTTGCTTTACACATTTTGCTAGGATTACTTCGGAATCAAGTTTTGAACGCCCGTAAGTGTCTGGATCTGTTGGTATTGTTTTCTCGCTCAAAACGTCTTCGATAATCTTTCCATATACTGACACTGAGGACATAAAAACTACAGTTTTCATATTTGCGAAGCTGGCATATTCAAAGAGAATTTTTGATGCTGCAATATTACGGCTGTACAGAAGAAAAGGGTCATTGCAATTTGCGGGTATTTCTGCAGCGCAATGAACTATCGCATCAAAATCATTTGTCAGGCCTAGCGTCCGACTAAGATCGGTGTAGTGCCAAGTTATGCCAAAGTTATTTTCTATGGATTTGTCTAGTTTCCTTCGAGTTGTAGCAGTTACCAAGCACCCCTTAGATGCCAAAAAGCGTGAAAGGAAACCGCCAACAAAACCCCCAGCCCCCGTGACTAAAACTCTCAGACTCACATCATCCCATTTCGCCCAGGGTCGTTTGTTCAACTGCCTTTACAGCAAGTTGATCGTAAAGAACAAGCTCTTCAAGTTTCTCAACTTCTTTCGAAGAACGTACGGCCAAATCTTCCAATACAAGATGTATGCTGCATCGTTGTTCTAAAATTTTTTGGTAGATGCTCATTCGTCGATCAACACGTTGTGGCAACATCCGCATGCTGTACATAATTACCCCTTGGTATGTCGAGAGGTCTTGGATGAGCCCTTCGAGCACCATGTAAGAGTACGGGAAACAGTTCTCATTCACAGGCAATACGTAAATCATGCCGTTGCGTGTACAGTAATCGCGCAATGCAAGCGACTGTAATGGAACGGGAATTACATATCCACCAAAACTTCGCGCGGTGACGTAGCCGCGTAAACCAACACGATCAGCTTGCATAAATGGCTATTCCGTAAAACCAATTGGTTGCTTGTAGTTAGATCCGATTTTTGTCACAGGACGCGGTGTTATCGGGGAATAAAATGCCCCAAGTGATTTTTCCGCGCTACCATACGGCGTTAAAAGCCCAGTGAAGCGACAGTTTAGCGACCAGCGGGTAGCTGGCTCATCATTAAGCACATTGCCGTGAAGAACATTCGGTGTAAACAACAACACTTTTCCATACGGAATCTCGAGCCAAACCAAATCTTCCCTCACCGCATCAAAAAGCGACCGCATGCCTCCTGCACTGTAATCGATCAGATTAGCAACGACTTTCTCGGACTTATCTCTGGGTAATATAAACATCGATTTTGTTTTGTATACATCAACTAGAGGCAACCACTGCACTACCTGATATGGCGTCTCACCTGCAAATACATCAGCATGAATGTCAAGAAGCGAAGTCCGTTCGCTTGGCATTTGTATTGAAAAATTTATGCGATTTTGCATTGCAAGCTCATTTCCAACCAGCGCTTCCAAGATGGGACGTCCCAACTGAAAATATGTTGGGCGAAACCAAGAATACGAATTCATAGCGCGATAAAGACCCAAACGAAATTCATTCAGTCGATCCACCGAAACCATCTGATGAATATTATCTAGAAAAGCGCAGTCGTCCTCAGGTAACTCCTTTTCAATAAGATCTGCGGCGGTCTCAACAACTTTGCGCCTCATCTCGTCGAGTCCTGCACGGTCGTTTACTTCACGAATAACGTAACCCTTAGTAAGAAGCTCGTCCCCAAGAGATGACTCGTTTTGAGTGTAGAAGTTTTCAGTTATGGTCATAATATATAGATCTAAATAACTCTCAGGGCGTTGTATTCATCTTACCAAGTGTGATTATCTCTATTGCTTTAGTATTTTCTTGGGACAACATGCCATAAGGATCTATGACAATGTTACCGACCATACCATTGCATATTTCAATGAGTTCATACCCTTTGAATTCAGCCCAAGGCGTCATTATCATAAGTGCATCTGCACCTGCCAATGCATCTAGTGGTGCTGTAACAGCTTCTGCGTTGGGATGCCAGGCTGGATTCCAGTTAACAACGGGGTCATAAACTTTCAAACGAACATCCTGCAACTGAGAAATTGCAACAAGAGAAGGTGAGTTCTTGATGGAATTTGTATTTTCTTTGTATGCCAAACCCCACACCGCAACAACTACATTTTTTTTCCAATTTAGCAATTTTTCTCGTAGTTTGCTGGCTGCCCAGTTTTTACGGTGATGGCTGTTCTGAATCCAAGCACGGACCACACCAGCATCTGTGCCATATTGGTCGGCAAAATTGCAAACGGTAGCAAGATCTCTCTCCAGATTTCCGCCTGCAATACCCAGGCCAGGAGCAAGGTAGGAGTAAGGGCCAATGCGCCTATCCAGTTTTAAGGCAGGCACGATTTCAGACCAGTCTGCGCCAATTTTTTCGCACAACTCGGCCAAGGTGTTAGCGGTACTGACTGAAGCCACCAGGCACATATTGATTGAAATTTTTGCGAGCTCTGCGCTTTCATAGCGCATGGGCAGAATGGGGCAGCCGTGAGCTTTTAAAAATGTATCAAAAGCCTCTGGCAGTGCTTGGGTAGGATCCGCGCAACCGACGATGTAGCGTTCAGGAAAGAGCGCCCGCTCCACCGCACGCCCAAAAATAAGGGTCTCGACCTGGTAATAAAGAATCCGTCCGGTGCGCTGTTTGCTGCGCGTGTAGCCGGGGGGGACTTGGGATAAAACAACAATGACGGCATCATCACGTGCTGAGTCAAAAACAACATCAAGCAAGCTGTTGATAGCATGCAGGTCACTTTGGCCTTGGTCATCGGTGGCTACGTCTGGAGCCACATAAATTACATCGCAAGACTTAAGGTCTATAGATTCAGAAGTAAAGCGCAAGCGACTGGCGTTTTTGGCGACTAATTCATTAAGTTGCGGCTCTGATACTGGGAGCACGCCTTTATTTAATGCTGCGATGAGGTCTGTATTGGGGTCAAAACAAACAAGTGAAAACCCTTTTTCTGAGGGAGATACCCCCGAGACCAAGCCCAGATGCGTCATACCGGCAAAGCCAACAATGGGCAAACTCATGGCATTTTCTCGTGCTTGGTTTTGCTAAAGTGCTTCGCGTGCACTGCAGCGAGCCCCTCTTGCCAGCCCTTAAAGCGAAAGCCGGGGAAAGCATTTAGCACAGCAGAGTTGTCAAAGGGACGCAGGCCGTTGTGTGGCATGGGGCCGTTGCGAGGCGAACCCTTGATGACTGACTTGGAAGAAAATTCTTTTACAACAAATTGTGCAAGAGTAAGAAAAGAAACGACCTCGCCCGACACCGCATTGGCGATGCCCGAACTTCGATGGAGAATTATTTTTTTAACCAGTTCGGCAACGTCTTCCACATGGACGTGATCTCTTTGCTCTTCGCCTTCCCCAAACAGCACAATCTCTTGGCCTGCAGCTGCCAGCCTACGAAAACGATTAGGCCCGTAACCGTTGTGCGGATCATCTAGACCATAGACCAAGGTGGCGCGAACTGCTGCAACAGGTCCTGCAAACTCCTGGCGAAGCGCCACTTCACGGGTGAGGTGCATTACACCGTGAAGCGAGCCGGGCTCTGCACATGAATTTTCAGTTAAAGGCGAAGATGAATCTTTGTAAACCGCGTCTGAGCTAATGTAAACCACGTGAGCAACTGGCCGTTTTCTTAAGGCGCCGACAACGACCTGCGCCATTTGATTGTTGTCTTTGAGCATGGCCATATCCTTGCATGGAGCATTTGCAGAGACAAAGACTAGGGTGTCTTGGGCATCCAGTGTCTGTGCAAGTTGCTCAACAGCGCCGGGCTTTAATAGATCAAAATCCGGGCGACCTAGACTAATGCAGGCGATACCGCTTTGTTTGAGCCCTCGAAAAATGGCTCCGCCAATAAACCCGCCGCCCCCCAGTATGACAACACGGTGCGGCAGAACCTCTTGCGCATGAAGATGATGAAGCATATTTATGTGCCTGCGCCTTTTGCAAGATCATCGCTTAGGCTCTGCAATGTATTGTTGATCCAGATATCGTTGTCAATATTACCAAGGCCGGTTTCACACAGTTTGATGAAGTGAGCATATTCAATGGCCCAGGTAGGGTCTGACTGAACTATCGTTATAGATTCTTCATCCGGACGGCCGCTGGGAAGCTTACGGTCACGCACGCTAAATGTGCTGGGCCCCCACTTGCAGAGTGAACTGATGTGCGCGCTTCCGTTCTCGGCAAAAACGTCGGCATAGAAGTGATTGCGCCATGAAAGAAGACTGACCTCGAATTTCACAACCGGGTCCGAATTGGCGCCAAAACAAATGTTGTCATAAGACCGGTTTTCAAAGCAGTTGGCGCTATGAATTTTGAATCCGTCTATGGGTTTGCCCAGCCAGAACAGGGCGGTATCAAGAAGGTGAGAGCCTAGATCAGGCAGCACGCCCGCACCTTGGTCGCGCCAGGCGGAATCACGCACCAAGCGCGCTGTTCCGTTACCGTAAAACATACGCAGGCTGTATATGCGACCAAGCTTGCCGGATTGAATGAGTTGCTGCATATGCACAAAGTGCGGCTCAAATCGATGGTTGTAGGCCGTGTAGCAAACCACACTTTTGCTTTGCGCCAGCGCTTTGAGGCGTAAAAGCTCTGTGGGATTACCCGCGAAAAGCGGTTTTTCTACCAGAAGGTGCTTGCCATTGTTGAGAAGGTACTCAATGATAGATATCTTGGGCTCGTCTGGGATGCATAGAAGAGCTGCATCGTAATCATTGAGCGGCACGTCTTCTATCAACTTGTACTGCGCATCTATATGGTAAGGATCAATCGTGGCGACAACATCACTACCCGCTACAGCTTTTCTTTTTTGACCCTGGACACCTAGCCCAGCCACCACCACTTTCACGGTAGCCCCGTCATTTGACTTGTCCTTCGTAGCGGACTTGAGCCTCGAGTTTGTCAATTTTTCTGAGAACCAGCTCAGGTGTGACAGGCCAATTGCCATCGTGCTCGCATTCAACACCCGCAGCCATGTTGCCAAGAATTGATGCAATCACGTCATTTTGGGTAACAACTTGCGCAAGCGTGGCGTAAGCTAACAAGGCGTCGCCAGCGCCCACCGCATCCACAACACGATCTACAAAGCTGTCAACCACAAAGAAAGAGCGGAAGTCTTCTTCATGATCACGGTAGGTGATGATGCCCCTCTCGCCGCATTTGAGTATCAAGGTTTTGCAATTGGATTTTTTGTGTAGTTCTAAGGCTAAAGGGCGAACAACGGAGTCTTGGTCACCCAGAGCAAAGCGGGCTTCTCTCTCGTTGGGGGTAATCAGGTCAAAAGCCTGGAACTCAAGGATGTTGCCCCATCTACTAGCCAACTGACTATCGGCTACGCGGTATACGTCCGAAGGAATTGCTGATGTGAGTTTGGGAATAGTACCTCGGTTGAAAATGCCATGGCGGAAATCACAAAAAGCCACTGCTTGGGTTCGGGTGTCTGAGATTTGACGTTTGAGTTGCTCTACGATCTTGTCAGAAATAGACCTATTGTCTAGTGTGTCCACCTTGAGCAAACGGTAATCCGAGGCAACGATGGCGTTTTTGTTGGTAGTGGGGCGGGTTTCGTCAATGATGGGTAGGCAGTGAACGCCGACCGCGCTTAGGTCGTCAAGAACGAAACTGCGATAGCTGTCGTTACCCAGGACGGTTGAAAAAGTGACCTCGGCGCCGGCGGCTCTTAAATGCTTGGCTACGATGCCAGCACCACCTACATAGTCCACTTTTTTTTCAAAGCGAACGCTCATGGTGGGGGTTTTGGTCATGCCTCCGATCATGCTGCAGTAGGTGTAGCTGTCAACAATGGTGTCGCCAACGACATGCACTTTGACGCCTTTCATGGCGGTGATTGCTTTTCTGAGGTCGTCGAAAGTGACGCCCTCAGCCTCCATCAGTGTCATTAGTTTTTCAACAGCAATGGAGGGCGGGGCCAGCTCAATAAGTGCTGATGAAGAATAAACAATATCCCCGGGGGTGAAGATCATCTCACCTCCATAGCTATCAAGAATATCGATTTCTTCTTGTGTCTTAGGGTGAACAGTTCCAGCTGTGTATTCGTAGCCCTTGGCAAAGAAGTCAGGTTTGATGATGCCTAAATTGCGAATGGGGGTGGGGTCAGCATCGACTAAGACATAGTCCACCATCTCCAATGCGGCCAGGTTGATGGCACGCAGATCTTGGGGGACATAAGGACGCATATTGCCCTTCTTGATGTGTTCATCTGCTGTGAGGCTGGCTACCAGAATGTCCGCCTTGGTTTTGGCATAGAGTAGATGGCGAACATGGCCAGGATGCACCACATCAAAAGTGCCGTGGCACATGATGACTTTGTGTTTGCGAGGCCTCTGCCCAATGACAACCTCGATTTCAGCAGCTGTTTTAATCTTATGGGAGTAAAGCTTTTTACTTGCGGAGTCCATTCGCACTATCCTTGAGGGGTCATGAATTCAAACCACGTTTTTGTGGCCTTGGCAATGGAGTCAGAGTCCCAAAGAGGTGCGTTACGCCAATATTCAATATTTGCAACAATTTTGGCGACACCTTCCTCAAAACTTAAATGCGGTTTCCACTCAAGGTCTGAACTGATACGCGAGATATCTGCATATGTGCAGTCTGGCTCGCCCGGCCGCCTGGGGATGTAGGCGACCTCTCCGCCAAGGAGATGGACCAAGCGGTTAACTGTTTGCGGGTTACCGGCGCCCAAGTTGTATATGCGTCCAGTTTTTGTAGTTTCTGCCGCAGCCAGAAACGCCCGAGCAACGTCGGTGACGTACAAAAAATCCCTTGACTGGTTTCCGTCGCCAACAACAGTGAAGGGTTTGCCAGCAAGTTTTTGCTTCAAAAATACACCAAAAACGGCGCCGTAGGCACCTGATGTACGTGAGCGCGTCCCATAAGCATTAAAAATTCGAATGGAGTTAACTGGCAATTTGTAAACCATATGCCAATGAAGAGCCGCTTGCTCACCCTGAAATTTCGAAAGGGCATAGGGGTACAAGGGTGCTATAGGGTGGTCTTCTCGGGTTGGAGTTTCGGCCAATCCATAACAGGAAGAAGATGCGGCATAAACAAATTTTTGAACTCCAGCAAAGCGGGCACACTCAAGCATGTGTACCGTCCCCTGCACATTAGCTGACATGTAATCCATAGGGCGCTCGATGGATGGAACAATGTCACCGATACCAGCCAAGTGAATTACAAACTTGGCATTCTTAAAGAAGGCATCGTCTGGGGAATAACTGCGAATGTCTCTACGCTCCAAAACAACGTCAGAATTATCACGATGATTTATGAGATTCTCTTCACGACCACCCAGCAGGTTATCAATGACGCGAACAGAATAACCATGCTCCACCAAAACATCCACCATGTGACTACCAATGAATCCAGCACCCCCCGTGACGACTGCAATAGGCCTAGCGGTCATTTGGCGCCAATTGCTTTCATGGTACGCACATTGAAGTACTTGTTGTCTTCAAAACTACCCGGGAGTTTGCCATCCCTAAAGGCGCTGCAAAGATCTCTTACAGCCTCCTCAATGGTGTGCTTAGGTTTAAATCCCAAAGCCTTGTAAATTTTTTCGGAATTAATGTGATAAGAGCGAGGATCGTCCGAAGTAGTAACTTCAATCGGAATAACCCCTTTTTCGGGAAAGATTTCTTCAACAACTTTTTTTACAGTTTTGGCTATATCCATGATGCTCATGTTTTGAAAACCGCAATTGAAAGTTTCGTTAGTAATCTTGTCTTGTGGCGCGGTTAATAGTAATTTACATAGATCCGCATAGTCTTGAATATGTAAATTGGGTCGCAACTGATCGCCGCCAAAAACTGTTATTTTTCCCTTGTTGACCGCATGGTTAGTCAAGATATTTACCGACAGGTCAAGGCGTTGTCGAGGCGCGTAACCGCAAACAGTTGCCGGCCGGAAAACAACGCCGATGAAATTTGAATCAGTATGCTTCTTAAGCAATGGCTCACACATGCCTTTGTATTTGTTATATAAAGTCAACGGCACAAGCGGGTGATCCTCTGTAACGTCGGGCGAATCTGATACACCGTAAACAGAACTAGAAGAGGCAAAGACAAAACGTTTAACGCCAGCTTTTTTTGCCTCAACTACCAAAGGCTCAAAAGATTCAAGGTTTACCGATGTGGAGAGATCCTCATCTAACTCGAAGCTGGCATCATTTGAAATACAAGAAAGATGCAGCACATATTCTTGCCCAACTAATGAATTCTTTACTTTGGCGATGTCCCGCACATCTGATTTAATCAAGTGGATATTAGAAACTTTTGGCAAGTGATCTGTGCCATACCAAAATGTATCAAATACGGTTACATCCCATCCTTCATTTAGCAACTGTGGAACAAGGACACTTCCACAGTAACCACCGCCACCAAAAACAACAATTTTTTTCATCGCAAATTCCTGAAATTTTTAAAAGTAACTAGATTTTTATACTGAAATTTGATGCCTTGGCATCTTTAAAGAACATGTCAACGGTCTCTAAAGAGTAAGTATCTAGATTTTTACCAACAAGCGACAACTTCTTAAGAATGTCATTGGTTGCGGTAATGATGTGGCATCCAATTGCATCGGCTTGGAATATGTTAAGCAACTCACGCGGACTTGCCCAAATAAGCTCCGCTAAAGGTTTTGACTTCATGACCCTAACCGCGTGAGCCATAACCGGAACAGGGTCAACGCCCGTATCAGCAATACGACCAGCAAAAACTGAGATGATTGCTGACGTGTTTGGAGACAATTGATCTGTGATTTTCTCTACTTGCTCAATGGTCATAACTGCAGTTACGTTCAGCTTAACCCCCAGATCAGACAGCCTCTTTACTAAAGGCCCACAAAAATCACCCTTTGTATTTGTTACTGGTATTTTTACATTTACATTTGACCCCCATGAAGCAATTTCTACAGCCTGCTTCTCCATGGTTAGGAAATCATCGGCAAAGACTTCAAACGAGACCGGGCGATCGGGAACTATTTTGAGAACATCCAGAGCAAAAGATTTGTAGTCAGATACTCCCGCTTTGCGCATCAAAGTTGGATTGGTTGTGAAACCTGCGATGTGCGAAAGTTCGGACATTTCTTTTATGCCTGCGAGATCTGCGCCATCCGCAAAAAGTTTTATTTTCATTGTTACAGTTCCCTTGTCATATCATTTAACGGCAAACTCTAAATTATAGCAATTAGATTTTAATTTTCTGAGGGAAGCTAGCCAATAATGAAATGTGATACATCAGTTAAAGATGAAACTGCAGTGAAAGGGCTACAAGGCATTTTTTCTAGATACCCATAGTTAATAAAGAAACAAGCGGCGCAACCCGCTTTTTGGCCCGCCTCTATATCTCTCCATCGATCACCCACCATATAGCTTTTTGATATATCAATTCCAAATTTATCAGCGGCCTCAATAATTAATCCTGGTAAAGGTTTGCGGCACTGACAAAAATCTAAGTCTGAGTGCGGGCACACATAAAAAGCATCTATCTCCAAGTCGACCTTAAGTCGTTGGTGAATGTAGTTGACGGATTCAGTAGTTTGTAAACCCGTTGCAATGTCAGGCTGGTTTGTTACAACAATATTTAAAAAGCCTAAATTTCTTAAGTTGATTAACGCATCTTTTACACCCGGAAGAATTTCAATTTCCAGAAATGACTTTGGGGCGTACGGCTTCCCATCCCGAACAATGGAGCGGTTAATTACTCCATCACGATCCAGGAAAACAGCTTTCTTTAGAAATTTCACCACTTAGTTGACAGTTGCTGCAAAGAGGGGTGCGAAACCAAACAATGCCATACAACAGCCTGGAATGCCTCAGCATGAGGAGTGACTCTAGTAGCTTCTACTGTAGGGACAACAACAACACAATCACCAACTAGTTTTGTGTAGCCTCCATCACGCCCCACAACACCGAATACTTTAAGTCCGCGCTCTTTAGCTAATTTGAGACCAGAGACGAGGTTGGGACTAACATTTTTTTCAATGTTGCCACCGCCCACTGAAAAAATCAGCACCGCATCACCTTCATTAGCTTTGCTGACCTTTAACCAGCCTGAAAAAATAGTATCCCAGCCTTCGTCATTAGCTCGAGCAGTCAACTCAGATACGTTATCTGTTGGTGCGTAGGCCTCAATTCCACACAACTTTCGGAAGTCATTGACAGCATGACTGCAGTTGCCCGCACTACCGCCTACGCCGAGTATGAAAAGCCGACCAGAACGCTCTCTTAATGAAATCAGTTCATGCACCATTTCTTCAATGCCGCTTATGTCAATTTGCTGCGCTACTTTAATGACTTCTTCAAAAAATATTTTGGTATGCATATCAATTTTATTAAATTTAACTCAATTATTTTACTTGCAAATTATTCTTCTTACTTTAAGTGCAATGTGTGTTTCAGTCCCTCTCAATTACTCCACCAAACCGCCTCTGCCGCTTCTGGAACCAATCTAATGCCAACGCCAACTGCTCTGTATCAAACTCCGGCCACAACACATCCGTGAAATACAACTCCGCATAAGCCACTTGCCAAAGCAAGAAGTTGCTGATGCGTTGCTCGCCGCCGGTGCGAATCAGTAAGTCTGGGTCTGGCATATGGGCGGTGCTTAAATACTGCGCCAATTGCTCTTGAGTGAGGCTTTGAGTGTCAGCCCGCGGGTGCGCCGCTTGCCAACGCTGCACCGCCTGCAAGATGTCCCACTGCCCGCCGTAGTTGGCGGCGACTGTCAACACAATGCCATCATTACCCGCCGTAGCTTTAACGGCATCTGCGATGCGCTCTTGTAACTCTTGTGTAAAACCGATGACGTTGCCAATCACCTGCAAACGCACGCCGGCTTGGGAAAGGTTTTTAAGTTCTTTTTCTAGGTACTGGAGAAAGAGCCCCATGAGGGTGGAGACTTCTTCTTCAGGACGACTCCAGTTTTCAGTGCTGAAGGCAAACAGGGTGAGGTATTTCACACCCTTGTGCGCGCAAAACTCCACCAATTCGCGCACCCCAGCCGCACCCTTGGCATGCCCCACCGTGCGAGGCATATGCCGCTTTTGCGCCCAGCGGCCGTTGCCGTCCATGATGATAGCGATGTGCTGGGGTAGTAAGGAGTTCATACAAACAAAAACGCCCAACCAAGTGAGGTTAGGCGTTTCAATGTGGTGGCCTGGAGTGGAATCGAACCACTGACACGCGGATTTTCAATCCGCTGCTCTACCAACTGAGCTACCGGGCCTGAGTAAAAATATTGTAGCAGTCGCCAGCAGACATTTAGCCCCACATGAG
>Ga0214919_10002495_pt1 | contig 28909 bp, 25 predicted proteins | sample LL1503_MetaG_FD_177994 | JGI IMG/M metagenome (GOLD analysis project Ga0214919, IMG submission 177994) | Freshwater microbial communities from Lake Lanier, Atlanta, Georgia, United States - LL-1503 | ecosystem: Environmental > Aquatic > Freshwater > Lake | place: USA: Georgia | collected... | reverse complement strand
ATAATTATGAATAATTTTATAATTTTATAATTTTATATTTTTAATTACTTTTTAATTACTTTTTAATTTTTTTCCATTTTTTATTTTATAATCTAATTATAACATATATAAACACATATACAAATATAAATACACAAAAATGATGATTGATGAAAACTTAATATTTGTATCTCTAATAACTATATTTATTGTATTTATAGTTTATAAACAACCATATTTAATATTTATTCTAGCATTAATTTCAATATTTTACTATTTATACAAAGGTCGTTTCACAAATCCAAAGGATTTCATTAACTATATGCAAAATAAAGTAACCGAAACTTTTGAACCTTGTAGTAGCGGTAACCTTGCATATTGTGGTTCAGATGCAACTAATAGCAATTTAACATTTCTTCCTGAAATAATGAGAAGCGCACCTTTAAATAAAGACCTTAATAATATAAATAATATGGGTATGGTTCAATTAAAATTAGAAGATTATCAGATTGATAAACGACTTAACTTTGGTAATGGTCTTATTACTATTGATGAAATAATTGCAGCTGTACCTCCATTAATAGATCATAAAATATATCTAGAGAAACTAATTAAATTTATTTTAGGAATTCATACAGATGATAATATACAAAAAGATTTTCTAGCAAAAAAGATATGTAATAAAATGACTAAAATATTTTATAATGCATACAATACTGTTAATGATAAGACTTATCCTATTAATAACTATACTGAATTATTATATGCAGAACGAGAATTTGATGATACAATAAATATATTTGTATTTCTAGGTATGAATGATAATGATACTAGAAATTTGGAAGATCTACAGAAAGAATTTAAAAAATTAAATGATAAATTAAATGAATTTGTAATAGAAAAAGTAAATAGTGTTATGCCAAATGATTATGATATTACAACAAGTTTCTTACCACAGAAAGATGAGCCACAAGGTATTAGTATATTTGATAATTATATCTAATATATAATATCTAATATTATCATGAATTAAAAAATTGATTTAAAAATATAATAAATATATAATAAAATATAAAATATAAAATATAAATTATAGCTATAATATATTAAGTATTACTAATAAACAATAAACAATAAAAACTAAAAATGATTATACCAATAAGATGCTATACCTGCAGTAAAATACTTGCAGATAAATGGGAATACTATGAAAGTGAATTACTACGTAGAAAATTAGCCATGAATACAACAGAAGATCCTTTAATTATAAATATAAATGCAGTAGATATACAAAAAACAATTGCTGGTGAAATTTTAGATGAACTTGGTCTTATAAAAATATGTTGTCGTAAAGTTATGTTAACTAGCATTAACATTATTGACGAACTCTGAATACGAGGGCTTCAGCCCCTCGAGCTCCCTTGATATTAAAAAAATAAAGTTTCCTTTTAAATTTAATTTTTAACTTTTTGATTTTTTTATTAATGTAATAAATATATTAAATAACAAAGTATTTTATTATAAATATCAAGGGTTCCATTACAAAGGAGGTTCGAAAGGAACCATGGGTTCCTTTCTTAGGAGGAAAACAAAATACCCGACATACCATTTTTAATTCTTAATATATTATAATTTGTTGCATAAATACTTATCATACCTTCGGCAATAGTTGGATTACAAGTTAAATTTAATGTAGCATTATCAATTTTACTAAAGTTACAGGTTCCACTAGGTTGCATATTTTCAGGATCTATTGCAAAAGAATAAATATATATATATTGACTAGTTCCACAAGAATGATGTCTATAAGGCTCATATAATCTAAATAATGTTGAAGGTAATGCCTCAAATCTATCATTACCGTTATATCTTAATTGTATTTCATCAAATGGTTCTGATTTTATATAACTACCAGGAATATTATAATTATCGACATTTGCATAATTATAATAATCATTTGCATTTAGAGCTACAGTACTTCTATACATCCAAAAAATTTCTTTTACAGGATGATTAAAAAATAATCTAGAAGTAACATTTATAATATTAGCAGGTACATAATATGAATTAGTTTGTTGAAATTGTTCTATTAGGTATTCAAACATTTCTTGTTTTGCAAATTTAGTTCTTTCAAAAACATCTAAATATACATAGTTACATATTAAATTTGCTTTGCTAATTATTGGAGTACTTTCCGGTGTAAAACCATTTGATAATTTATACCAACATTTATCGAATGGCTTAAATTGTACTATAATTTTAACATCAGTATATTGCATTGATATTAAAGGTAGAGCACGTTCAACACTACGACAAAACCAGAATGGTAATGGAACTAGTAATTTTAAAGCATCAGTTTGAGATGCACTACTAAAATTATTTGTTGATTTACCAATCATATTATAAAGTGAATTTTGTATTCCCAATTGTGTTGTTAATTCTAACCATGTATCCATCATCTCTCCAGTAATTCTATCTATTTGTTCTCCACCTAATTGTATTTCAACATAATCAAGCATAAAACATCCAATGCTATTTACCCAACTAATATTAGGTGATATATTAGGATCAGATGGTACCAATGAAGGTAATTCAATTTCTAATAAAATATCGCTAAGTAAGTCTCCTTTTTTATCAATTATACAAGTAACTCTTTTCCCAAAATCAGGAGACTCTGTAAAGATTTGTCGAATAGGTTCAATTGCAAAATTAGTATAACGTCTATAAACAGATTTAAAATATGAAAATTGTGGATTACCTATTAAATATGTATCTTGTTTCCCGCGAGCAATAAGTTCAATTAAAGTTCCAGCTCCCATTTTTTATTTATTTTTCTATTATATTTTATGTATTACTTTTTTATGTATTACTTTTTATGTATTACTTTTTTATATATTATTATCTAATATATATTTATCTTTTTCTTATAATTATTTTCCATATGTTAATATTTTTATGTTAATATTTTTATAAATTTATTTATAGAATAATATTTATAGAATAATATTTATGAAATTATAGAATTATTTTCCATATGTTAATATTTTTATGTTAATATTTTTATAAATTTATTTATAGAATAATATTTATAGAATAATATTTATGAAATTATAGAATTATTTTTATATATATTATATATAATAACAAGTAAAAGATTTTTCAATATATATATCTAATATATCTAATAAATAATTAACATGGATTATAATATAACTCAATTTTTAACATCAGGTGAAGAAATTTTAATATGCTCTGATTTTGAAGGTGTATTACCAAAAAAACAAATGGATTATTTTGAAAGTGTATTTACTGGAAAAACAATTGATGGTGATGCTGATTTTAAAGCAAAACGAATTATATATTTAGGTGATATTTTTGATAATACAGGGACTTGTCCAGAAAAAGATAATGGAAGTTATTGCTCTCTTAAAACACTTAAATATCTTGTAGCCAATCCAGATAAAAGCAAATATGTTGTTGGTAATCGTGATATTAATAAAATTAAATTATTTTCACTTTTACAATGTAAGGACAATATTAGATGGTGGAAACTTAAATCTGAACTTATTCCATCAGAACGTAATACTATATCTACAGTAACTTTACCAGAAACAGATAATATTTATGTTGATATTGTATCACAATTAATGATTGATATATTTAATTCTAATAATAAATTTTGGAATATTACATCAATGAAAAATTATATACCATTTTGGAGTGCTAAAAAAGAAATTGCAAATTGGTTTAGTCCTCCTGTTGGTAGTGGCATTAATATTAAAGAAATTACAACTTTACATAATAGATTTCAAAGAATTTTTGGAGGAGATCCTGCCGAAGGTACAATGTCGGCAGAAAAAACATTAAATGGAATACCTAATGAATTATTTCCTTCAAATATTATAGATGTAATTCAAAAGATAAAAGATAATATACAAACTATTGTACCTACAACAGATAAAAATATTGATAATGAAATTAGGTCAGGAATAGTATTTACATTATACATGCGGATGTTAGATGAAGATTTATATATAAAATATGAGAGAAATAAAAATCCTATAACATTTCCTTTAAATAAAAAAGGTGATTTAGAAGGTTATTTATGGAAATTATTAACTACTGCTGCACCTGCTTTATATGCACAAATTAATCACACAACAGATTCTGATGAAAATAATATGGTAAATGATTTATTATTATTTTCACATGGAGGTATTAGTAATGAATTTTCACAAACTGTCAATAAGCTTAAAGGAATACAAAAATTAGAATCTATGGATTGGAATAAAGTTTTAATTGGACATGAAAGACAGCAAAAACCAGATGATCCAGTATCAGTATCCATTGATGTACAACGCGAGAAGCCAAAAGATATTATTGGAAATATAACCTCATATAATGACGAGTATTTTAGATTATTAAAAGAATTTTTTAATAAATTTAAAAGTCTACAATTATCAAATTATATTGATGAATCTCAAATGATTTTATTATCTATTTCAGCTCCAGCAGAACACAGCAAATATATATATGATCAAGGTTATGATACTAGTGATCTATCACCTATACAACCACGATTACCAGCAGATTCTGTATTAACACAGAATAGTAATAGTAATCAAAGAATATTTAATTTTTGTGGTCACGGATCTTCTGGTAATGGGTATGGTTTAAAAAAAATAACAGACAATATGTTTCTTATTAATACAGATTTGACAGCTTCTATATTTAACACAAGTGTATGTTCTAAAACATATAATAGTAATTATTTATTTTTAACTATTAAATATAATACTTCAAAACAATATTTTGATTTTTTACTTAAAGGTCATAATGTATTGAGTAAAGATAAATTTATTGTTTTACCAACTGCTGCAAAAGAAAAAGATTTTCCGGTTGGTGATACATTAGAAAGTATAATAACAGCAAAAAAACAATTAAATAAAAAATATGCTGTGGTATTAATTGATGGCAAATATACAGTAATTAATTCAGATATAACATTAGATATTAAATATGATGGTATACTAGGCGGTATTGAAGAATCAAGCAATATGTTGTTTAAAGATAATTACATTGGTAAAGAATTTTTTATATTTAATGGAGTAGTTACTTATAACGGTAAAGTATATGATTTATATTCATTTTATAGAATTATTGCACCTACAGTTAAAAAAAATATATTAATATTAGATTCTATAAAATCACAAGAAGAACCACGTAGATCTGTATTAGATCTTAGACGACAATTTGAAAGTCATTCAGTAGTTGGTGGTTATCGCAAAAATCTTTCTAGTTATAAATCTATTAAGAAAAATAGAAAATATAAAACAAAAGGTAAATTATTTAAGAAAAATTCTACAAGGAATAAAAATTTAAAAAGTAAAAAACATTAAAATATACATACATATTCATATTCATACATATTCATAAATTTTCATAATTTTTCATATTCTTTTTTTCCTTTTTTTTGTCTTTTTATGAAAAATCAACAAAAATTGAATTATAATACTAGACTATAAATGGTCGGGGTTTTTATTTGTAATCCTAATATTAAATTAATTCAATTTATTTAATATTAAAACCCAAACAAATAATCTGCTAAGTATTTTGATAGTTTACCTTTCAAGATATTATACATACAAAAATTAAATTAAATAATAATTACTTATTGTTTATTGTTTATTTTGTATAAAAAATGCTAAAATTCAAAGAATAATTAGCATTATTGATAACTTCAGTTATCAATGGGAACTTAAAATTTCCCGAACGTATTATATAATAAAATATAAATTAATTAATAAATAAAAAATAAAAAATATAATACACCAATTTTTTTTTTACATTTTACATTTTACATTTTACATCTTACAATCACTATTATTTATATATAAAGATTATGTTCTATATTGTAGTATTTATTATAAGATATTTATATATATTTATAAAAAATGAATCTAGATGTAGATATAGGTATAGACATAGGTATAGGTATAAATACTCCTCTAGAAGTAATAAATCAAAATACAATATCATGGTTAGAAAAATATAGACCAAAAAACCTTTCAGAATATTATATAGAAAAACAGCAATTAGATATAGTAAAAACATGGATAAAAGATTTTAGAAATAATGAGGAAGATGCAAAACCATTTTTAATTTTATATGGAACTGCTGGTATTGGAAAAACAACATTAGCTTATTTAATCCTCAATTACTTTGATTATGAAATTATTGAGTGTAATGCGAGTGATACTAGAACCAAAAAAACAATTAGAGAATCTATAGGACAAATTAGTAAAATTTCAGTTTGTGTTGATGATAAAAATAAATTTAAAAAAGTTGCAATTATTATGGATGAAATTGATGGATTAGCAGGTGGGGAATCAAGTTCAGTCCAAGAACTTATTGATATTGTTACAAAAGATAAAGATACTAAAACATTGGTAAATATATGTCCGGTTGTATGTACAACCAATAGTATAAAAGATAAAAAATTACAACCATTAATAAAACAAGGTATTGTATTGCATATTAATAAACCATCATCTAATGATTGTAGAAAATTAATTGATAAAATTGCAAAAAATGAAGAATTTACAATATCAAAAACTATAAAAACAGATATTATAGATAAAGCAAATGGTGATTATCGCCAAATTATAATGCTACTTTTTTCATATTATCATAGTTTGAAAGTATTACCTGATGAACAAACTATCAAAAAATATATCGAAGCGACTATTGAATCGTCTATTCAATCTACACCTACAAATACACTAACATCGATACAAACACCGATACAAACACCGATACAAACACCGATTCATACACCAGTTACTCAAGACACATTAACATATTATGAAGAAGATATAGCGCATTTTGAAATAATAAAAAAGATATCAAAACTTTGTGAAATACCACTTGATAAAATTAATTATTTTCTAACAAATAAAACACGTATAGAAGACATATGTTATATGTGTTCTGATGATTCAAATCTATACTATATGAATTTATATATTAACATAATACCAATAATAATTGCAATACAAAATAAGTCTGGATTGAAAACAAAAGAAAGTTTATTAAAACATTATAAATTATTATATAATATATATAATTTATTAAAATCTGCAGATTTATTAAATAATTCTATATTTTTAGATAAAAACTGGGAATTATTAGATTATTTTGATATACTTGGTTTTGCATTACCTTTAAAATTGCTTTATGAAAATAATATTTCTAGCAGTGCAAAATTAATAATACCAGAGTTTAATATATGCCATCATACTCAATATAATTTTATGAGACAAGAACAATCGATGATTAAAAAAAAATTAAATATTGATTACACAAAAACACATAATATTGATTTAATAAATATATATTATAACATAAAAAGATTTAATATAAAATATAAAAATGAAATTAATATAAGTAATGCTAGATCAAAAAAGAAAAAATCAACATCTACAATTGAGGAAAGCAAGTTTCAAATTGACAAATCATATATTAAAATTATTGAAAAAATAGATGAATTATTATTATAATGAATTACTATGGTGAATTACTATGGTGAATTACTATGGTGAATTACTATGGACAATTACTATACTTACTCTAAACTACTAATATCAATATCAGGCATTTCATCAATACTAAATGCTTCTAATTGTTTTGGAGGAAGTTTAATACCTAAATCTTCTTCCGCTTCTTCTCTTAATATTTCTTCTTTTAATTCTTTTAAATCCATACCTTTTAATTCTGGATAGAATACTGTTTTTACTGAATTGTCTTTAACTTTAAAAGATAATTTCTGTGTTTTTGGATGTTGTACATTGATTTTTTTTTGTTTTAGTATTTGTGTATTTTGTGTACTTTGTATAGGTTGAACAGATTGTGCATTTAAGTTTTTATTAATTTGAATATTATTTGGTGTTTCAGTTGAAGATACTATTGTTTCATTTGAAGATACTACTGTTTTTTTTTGTATATTTTTTAAAAAATTTGGATTATGTGTTCTCAATATGGTTATGTTTTCTTTCATTTTATCTGATAATTTTTTACTAATATATATTATCCTATTACCAATTTTTTTTTCAATAATATCATCTTTTTTTAATCCACCTGCAGTACGTATTGCAGTTCCTTTAAATACTTCTTCACGTGTTCCTACTTTTTTATTTTTACTTGTATCCATATTTTTTAATTCTTAATTCTTAATCTTAATTCTTATTAATTATCTACAAAAAACAAAATATAAAAAAAACGACAAACAAATAATCAAAAATTATTAAATATTAATTATTCTTCTTCTTCATTTAATAATTCTTCTGCAATATCAATTTTATTTTTAGCTTTTTCGCTTTTGGATTTAGCAGATTTCTCTTTTTCATTAACAATTTTCAAATTCCATTTTTCTGTAATAACATTAGTTCTACTCATAGATTCCATTATTTTATCAAATATTTCTGCCTCTTCTTTCAATTCATCATATAAAACTTTTGTAACATTTTCTTTAGAAAATCCTTTAGATGTATATGTAACTTTTGTTTCTAATTTCTTACCTTTGTAACTACCTCCCAAATTAACATTACGAATTTCATTTGCACGAAGATATGTTCCTAATGTTTCTGCTAAATTTTTCTTTGTTTTATTTCTTATTTTAATTGCTTCTAGCAATACTTTAATTTCTTCATCAATTTTTAAATATTGATGCAAAGCAATATTAAATACTTCAATATTTTGACTATCTACCACAGATTTATCATCACTTGATACAAGTTTATCATTTGTAGTAGTTTTAATATTTTGATCTGTATTTTCTACTGTATTATCTTCTTCTAGTTCGTCTTCTTCTTCTACTTCTTCTACTTCTTCTTCTGCTTCTTCTACTTCTTCTGCTTCATCTATATGTTTAGTTGTAGCTTCAATAATAGTATCAATTTCTGCTTCTACAGGATCCATTCTTTATATATTCCTTATATATTCCTTATTTATAATATAATTACTATCTAGAATGATATTTGTTTTTATATTAAAATTAATAAATAATTTATATTTTTAAAATTAACTAATTACCTAATTATTAATAAATAAAATTGAAATAAATACACATATTTTTATTACTAAATTTTATTATTATTATTTATTATTTATTATTTATTATTTATCATTAAAATATGTTTACTCCAAAAAAACAATATAATAGACTTAATGATAAATCACTAAAAGGTACCCTTTTAATTAATATTAGAGAAAAGCATATAAAAGAAATATCAAAACAAATGTTAAATCCAGAATATAATATTATACCATTGGAATATATTGATGAAAAGATTAGATTGGATTCTATTAAGAAAAATATAGAATATATTCCTAATAATGAGTCTAGACTAGTATATTTAACTAATATATTAATGAAAGAATGTGTAAAAGGTACTTCTAAAATAATATCTGAAATGTGTGAATAATATTATTTATATTATTATTTTTCATTTTTATTTTTTCATATAAAGATATAATTATTTATATTATTTATATTATAAAAATATTATAAAAATAAAAAGATGAATGAAGAAGATAAAAAACGTTTTGCTAGATATAAAAAAGGATATGTAATATCTGCTAAAGAAGAAGAAGAATTTTTAAGTAATTATAATAATAACAATAGTAATAAACAAGATAAAGATATTTTAAAACAAAAACAAGTTCTAGGTTACATTAACTCTGTATCTGTTAATCCTGATGCATTAATTAATAATATAACTAATAAAAACAAGTAAGTATCTAAATAATACAATCATCATTCAATCATCGTTCAATCATCATTATGTTTTGAACCACAAAATAAACGTCTAAAACAAGATTGTTTATTTACCATATTAATCATTTTTCTATTAATTTTATATTTTCCATTTTGTAATGAAATAAATAAATCTATAATAAATGGTATTGAATCCAATGCCAAAATTAAGTTTTTTTTCTTTTCTTTAGTTAAATCAATTATATATTCCAGTTTTTCATTAATAAAAATAGTAAATGCCTGTATTACTATAATTTTTTTTTCAATACTATTTATATAATTATATTTATTTACTAAAATCATTAGTATATCTGTTATTGTACATATATTAACAAATAATTTATCTGCATTATATTGTTTTTTAATGACAATTGTAGTAATTTTATCAATAAGTGAATGAATTATTTGCCCTGAACTAGCTAGAATTAAGTCCTCGTTATTATTTTTATCATTATTTATTTTAGAACTATATTTACTATTATTTGAATTAACTTTACTACAAATAATAATAATTTCTATTATATTATTTAATGATGCTAGAAATAAACCTTGATCGAAATCAGATAAATTTAAATCAATTAAAACAATTCTATTTAATGCTTTTGTGACTGTAGTTTTTTTATCTATATCATTTGCATTATTACTATTTTCAATAATTTCCATAGCTTTAACTATTAGAAGTATATAATTATAACGATTTATAGTCATATATCTGATATAATCCTGTATCTTATTATATAAATAATCAATATCATCTAGTTCATTATCATCCTTAGATTTATTTTTTTTCTTTGTTCCTCTAATATGTTTTGGTTTCTTTGAATTATCCAATGGTAATTGTTTATTTGCAATAGCGGTATAACTAAATTCCGAACCTGAATTAATAGAACTTAAATTATCAGAATTATTGTATTTATTACTATTACTACTATTTATATTGCTATTATTAATATTATTATTTAATGTTGTATATGATTTAATTTCATTAATATCATAACTAGAAAATGTAACATTTGGGTTTGCATTAGGGATTTCTATATTATTTATATTATATGTATTATCTAATTCTAAGCCTATTATTTTATTTGAATCAGAATTTAAAATATTAGATAAATTAGAAATATTTATATTAGAATTCCAAGATGATAATGTATTATTTAAATAATTAGCAATTTCAATTGTAGGTTTATTTTGTGTAAATTCATCTCTAATACTGCTACTAATATTATCTATAATTAATTTACTAGATAGATTACTAATATTTGAAGTTTCAGAAGTTTCAGATTTGTTATCATCATAAGGTATATTTTCAACAAGTGTATTTTCAACAATATTTTCAATCGTGTTTTCAATCGTATTATCTATTGCTGATGCAAAAGTAGATAATTTATTGTTTATAATTTCTAATTCAATATTTTCTGTCATATTTATGTTTATTGTATTGTATTTTAATATATTATAATATAATATTTAAAAATATAAAAAAATTAAAAATTAAAAAGTTATTACAAATATAAAAAATTATATTGCATATTATTTACTATTTACTATTTATTGTTTATTGTTTATTGTTTATTATCCATAAATATTCTCCAAAATATTTTATTTACTGGTTGTTTGAAAATATATTCTTCGACCATTGTTGGTGAATTTGGTACTTTATTTTTCATATATTCAGTATGTAAATCACCACACATAGGTTTCATAGAAAATGGAATTTGAGCTTTTTGGAATGTTTTCTTTACAAAAGCATTATGATATATTTTAAATAAGTTTAATGCATATATTCTGACTAAACCCAGAAACCAATTAAATAATTTAGTATACATATATTGCTTATCTCCAAGTTCTCCTATACCAGTATTTACATCAAATTCTCTTATAAATTGTTCTATTTTTTGCTCTTTAACTAATCTCCAATATAGATTAAATAAATTCTTAGTATTCCATTGTTCTATTACAATGGGTTTAGAACCTTTTAAACTTCGCAATTCCTTATATTTTAAATTTACGAATTTAGAACGTTCTCCATTCAAACCATATATAATATAACCCTGAAAATCTTTTGGTTTATTTTGAACAATAGTATCTATTTGATTAAAACTTAGTTCATCGATATTAATAGTTGTTTTTGTAACACCATCATCTTCCAATTTTTCAAAACTTTTAATTATTTCTGGCAAATGCAAATTAACATTATATTCTTGAACTTGTTTTTTAAAAGTTGCCACCTGAATTTGCGTAATCATATCATTACCGAGTTCCTCAAATGCAGAACGAATAGAATTTGTATTATCTATGTTATCTATGTTATCTGATAAATATTCAATCTCCATAATTTTATTATATTGTTCTTGAGTAGTAATTTCATTCTTAAATTGAAATACAGCACAAAGTGTATTGAAATTGCGCAAATGTGTTGAAATTACACGATTTTCTGGATGTTCAATATTAAACACAAGCACTTTATCATTCATAAAATCTTCTGGAATATTCTCTAAATTTGTATTAGCAATTTTATTATTTTCTTCAAACATTTCAAAGAAAGTTTTTACGCTATTAAAACAACCGGTCCCTACTACTTTCCTAGTAGAATACATAAATTGCTGATTAAATTTAACTTCAATATTAGATAATAATTCTGGTGTTGATTTATCGATATTCATTTTTTCACCATTTACATTTATATCTAATTCATCTAACTCATCCTCATCCTCTTTAGTAGTTATTGTTGTAATACTATATTTTTTAAGACTAGGATTATATGTCATCATTGTACCTTCAGAAAATTTATATACTCGAAATTTAGAAATTGAATCCTCAGTTTTATTTGTATTTATATTATTTTTATCAATATCATAACTATTGCAAAATTCATCTAATTTTACTGCTTTTGGAATACCTAACGAAATAATTCGCAAACTACGTGTGTCTATCATCATATGACGACAAAGAATTGTAATTGGTTCATTGGGTTTATATCCTTTAAGATTTTTTGAATAATATAAGAGTGCAATATGTTCATTTACCATACGTCTTTTAATACCATAATTATAATAAAGTTTATAAAGTAAATATTCAATGTATGTTTGTGTAGTTGATTGTGTAGTTGTTTGTGTAGTTGATTGTGTATTCGCAATAGTAACTTCACTAATAGCAGATTCTATTTGTTCTACTGTAGATTTAGTATCAGATTGCTTTTTATTTTTATATTCAATATAGATTTCCCCAGCAAATTTGTAAAATTCAGTAGTTAAATTATTAATAAATATAAATTTATGAGATTCATTTGACGTCTCAATTGAAGAAGACATTATGTATTATGTATTATGTATTATGTATTATGTATTATGTATTATATATATCAGAATCTAGACTAAAACAGATGCTAGAAAGAATAATAAATAGAAATAAATAATTTAATATTATTTGATTGTATATATAATTATGTTATTATTTGTTTATATTTCAATTTTTTTAATTTATTTATTTAGTCTTATTTTTGCAAATCTACATTATATATTCCTATTATTATCCATATTACAAATAAAAAAATATTATTGAAATAATTATAGTAAAATATATACATTCTATAAAACTTTTTTCACTAAAGAAATCTATAAGCATATTATAACCTTTTAATTTACATTTTGAATTATCAGATTCTGCGACATTAATTGACAATCTATTAATTATAATTAAATCTCCAAATAATGCAAGAACAAATACAAGGACATAGCTAGACCCAATTATTGGTAATGTTGATAGAAATTTATTAGCTGGTATGAATATATTTACTAATCCAACAATCATTAAAAGAGAACTTATTATTTTACCGTTTGTAATTCTCCATCCTTTTGAAAGAGGACATTTTTTCTTTTCTTCAATTGCATTTATAAATTGTGTAAAATATACACACATAACTGTAAATAATAGACTGTATATAATCCGTAATATAGACCAGAATGAAAACATTTTATGATTATTTATAATACTTATTATTATCTAGATATATATTTTTATCTAGATATATATCTAGATGCATAAGTTAAAAAAATTATAAAAATTATAAAAATTATAAGAAAATATTATCTATAAATAAACTTAATCAATCCAATCAATCCAATCAATCCAATCAACCAATCAGCTTCAGTTCGTTAATAAATTGATGTGTTCCTTCTAATTCATTTTGTATTTTATTTAACATTTTTACAATTTCTAGACATCCAACTTTAATAATATTATTAATTAATTCATCAACATTATTATTTTTAAATTAATGTTTTTATGGTAGGGGACATTAATGTCCCCTACTATGTTTTTATTTCAAATTAATTATTATCTAATATAATAATAATTAATAATAATTAATAATGAGCATTTCTAGTTTAATAACTAATATATATGATAATATATTGAAATTTAATAATGTAGATATTATTATTTTATTTGATGAATCTAATAATATTTGGTTATCATATAATAATGTATTAAATTCTATTAATTATAAAGATTCAAAGACACAGAAAAAACGGTTTCAATTAGATAATAAATATTTTGATACATATGAAAATTTATATAAAAAATCAAAACTAAATAATCAAAATACAAATATTCAACCGGCAACTAAAATGATAAATGAATCTGGATTATATATATTATTAAATAAATCTAGTAAAAAAATAGCAAAAGATTTATTGGAAAAAATGTTTACAGATATATTACCAGCTCTTAGAAAAACAGGTAAATTTAATTTAAATACTACTGAAAAAGAAAATATGAAAAAACTTACAAAGAAAATGCAACTTATTCAGAAAGAACAAACTATGAAAAGATTAACTAGTAAAAAATATACTAAATATAATAATATATCAGGTAAAGGTTTTATTTATATATTGAAAGTAAAAACTATAAAAGATGGAATAGAAAAAATATGTTATAAAATAGGATATGCAAGTAATCTAAATAAACGTTTAGAAACTTATAAAACAGGTCATCCAGATATAGAATTAGTCCATCAAGAAAATGTTAATGTAAATAAAAAACAATTAGAAAAGTGTGTATTAAATCTAAATATTATGAAACGATTAACTTCAAAAAATGAAATTATATGTGATAATACTCTAGAAGAAATAAAAAATGAAATAAAAGATTGTAAAAAACTTATTTCAAAATATACATAAATAATTTTACAATTCACCTAATCAATCAACCAATCAACCAATCATTTTCAATTCATTAATAAATTGATGTGTTCCTTCTAATTCATTTTGTATTTTATTTAACATTTTTACAATTTCTAGACATCCAACTTTAATAATATTATTAATTAATTCATCAATATTATCATTTTTACCTTGAATTGAAAATATAATATATTTTTCCAACGGATGAGGTTTCTTAAAACCAATATAGTCTAATTTCCTCTGTTCTTTAGGTAAAGTATAATCTGCATACATCATACACAAATGCGATTGAATAATATTACCCAATGTTTCATCTTCATCTTTAACAATTAATTCATATCCACCATTGAGTTGTTCCGAAACCTTAATTGTAATTACATTTTCATTTTTTGCAATAAGATTACTAATAAAATTATGTATTTTTTCTTTTAAAATATTAATTGCACGATGAAATATTATCAAAGGAGGAATAGCTCCTACTGTTTCAATTTTAAAACTAAATACATTTGGTTCCTCTTTATCATTAGTATAGAAAAATCTGGCACGTTCAGTTAATTCAAATCTACGTTTTAATTTTTCAGGAGTCATGGATGTAATATTTTTTAATTTTGCAGATTCATTTTGAAGATCAATATAGGCTTTTAGACCAGTTAAAGCTTTATCTGGATCAACAGTATTAATATAAGAAGCACAAGATACTGCCGAATAGTGACCGTTTTCAGAAGAAGTACTAATACTAGCTTTGCCTTCAATATGAAAATGCATAATATCTTCACCAGTATTTAACTTGCTATATTCTTTACTCATTTCAGCAATAACTTCTTTAGAAACATTTTTAGATGGAACAAAATATTTTGGTTTTAATCGATTAATATATATGTAATTTCCTGTTTTAATATTAGGAGGAAAGAATTTTTTAACTTCTTCTCTAGAAAGCATTTTATTTGTAGATATTTGTTTAATTTGAAAATCTTCAGTAGTAATAGAAATAATGGAATTGGTATTATTTGATACATTAATTATGAAAAGATAATCATCTACATCAAATGAATCTGGTTTTGCAATATTAATCGGTATCATAGAAATTCGATGCAAGGCAAATTGATTATGAAGTGGTGTATCATTTACAATTACCTTTAAATCGCAAGCCTTATAGGGTTCAGTTCTAAACCCTACAGTTTTAATACTTGATATCATAAGGCGTCTAATTGCATTTGAAGTTGAATGATGAACATTTGCTAATTCAAATTCAACCCATGTATTAAGCTTATCCCAATCTTTTGCATAAGGATAACGAATATTAGTTATATGATGAGGTTTGGATTGTTTTTTTTCAGTACTACTTTTATCTTCAGCCATTTTTATCTAGATACTATTATGTACTATTATGTATTATTATGTACTATTATGTATTATTAATTATATATATTATATAATTTATAAACTTAACTTAATTTTAAGTTAATATTATTTGTTGTTTTTAATATTATTTGTTGTTTTTAAAAATTATTTATTATTAATTATTTATAGTTTCAAATTTCAATTTTGTGTAGCAAGTAAAATATATAAAAAATATATAAAAAATTATGTATTGTGTAAAATTTTTAAATTTTGAATCTAGATAACATATAAATAATCATTCAACATAAATATTCAAAATATATATTATTAGTAATACTAACATAATAATACTAACATAATAATACTAACATAATAATACTAACATAATAATACTAATATAATAATACTTCATATTAATATTATTATAAAATGTCACAAGGTTCTCAGAAAAATTATATTTTTGTAAGTAACCATTGCCAACATTCTAAAAAATTATTACAAAAATTACAGAATACTGCAATTATGGGTGATATGCAAATTGTAAATATAGATGATAAGAGAGTACAACTTCCTTCCTTCGTCCAATGTGTTCCTACATTATATATACCAAGTAAAAGACAAGTTATAACTGATAGTCATTTATTTCAATGGGTAGAAGAGGCTTTAAAAGAAGAATTATCTAGTAAAGGAAAAGTTAATATGGCTGATATAACAGGTGATGCCAATATATTGCCATTTCAAATGGGTGAAATGGGTAGTGGTCTTGCCGGAGCTGTTTATTCTTTTCTAGATGAAGATAAAAATGATTTAATGAACCAAAACTATTCTTTTCTTCAAGACCGCGATATTAATAAAATGCCGGAATTTACAAGGTCAGATGCTGCACCAAGCGGAGGTGGTAGTTCAAGTAAAGTTGCTGCTCCTAGAAAAACTGGAGGTGGTACAGATAATGCATACGAACAAATGATGAAGGCACGCGGTTCCGAAATGCAAAAAAGAGGAGCACCTGAAACACCTAACTTTAGTTCTCCCTACTAAAACAGGATTTAGAAAATCCCGTGCGCAAAGCAGGATTCCTTTCAAAACAAGGGAGCTCGAGGGGCTGAAGCCCTCGCAAGGAAATCCCGTGCGCAAAGCAGGATTCCTTTCAAAACAAGGGAGCTCGAGGGGCTGAAGCCCTCGCAAGGAAATCCCGTGCGCAAAGCAGGATTCCTTTCAAAACAAGGGAGCTCGAGGGGCTGAAGCCCTCGCAAGGAAATCCCGTGCGCAAAGCAGGATTTATTATTATAATTTATTATAATGAATTATTATAGTAAATTAAGCTTTACTAATATGCGTCCTTATTTCATTTTTTAATTTCTCAATTTCTATTAAACTGTTATAAATAATTATATAATTATAAAAAAATCACAAACTCACAAAATGGATTATACGTATCTAGATTATTTTAACTATTATCTCAAGGAATACTTGAGTGAACTCGTCAATACTTTTCCAGAAACACGTGAACCCATTCTCTCAAACTATCGCCCTCTTCTTGAAGGTAAAGGTGATAAAAACGACATCTATGTTAAATGTTATTATACCAAGATTAACAATTTTCTATCTCAAATAGCCAAAAAGGATATTACTCTCTTTGAAACTCCTGGGAAAATTTTCATTGAAGGTGTAGATTTATCTGCTATTTGGAATAGCCCCAGTGCCACTGATGCAAATCGAACTGCTATCTGGAAATATCTCCAAATTCTCATGATTTTGGGTCGTAGATTAATTCCTAACCATAAAGAAATTGTTGATATTCTCAATAAAGTTTCTAATGGAGATATTAATGTTCCAGCTAAAGTAGAGAAAACCCTTAACAGTGATATTAAAGATGAAACCGAAGATACTCCCAGTGTTTTTGGTCTCGGTGATATTGCTTCTAGTCTAGGTGGTCTTAGTAGTCTAATGAATGGACTTAGTAAAGGCGGTAGTGGTGAAGGTGGTGGGCTAGGTGGACTCATGAGTGGTCTAAGTGGACTTATGGGAGGAGCTGGAGGTAGTAATGGAGATAGTCCTTTAGGAGGTCTTGGAAGCTTAATGACTGGACTTACTGATATGTTTACCAAACCCGAATTTACTGATGCTATGAGCCAGCTTTCCCAACAATTTACTCAACCTTCCCAAGATAATTCCGATGTTTCTAATGGTAATGGAGAAGATGGTGGTCATACTGATGAATGTGGAGAAAGTTGTTCCCATTCTACTGGAGAATCAGGAGAAAATAAATCATCTGAGTCTTCTGCATCCGGTTCTTCCTCGGGTTCTTCCCCAGGAACTGCCAAACCACCCATCTTTAATAATGCACTTTTTGGTGATTTAGCAGATGAAATTGGAAAAACTTTTAATTTTGAAGAAATGGAAAAAGATGGAAAACCACAAAATATTGGTGAAGCATTGAGCCGTTTTATGTCTGGTAATAATCCTGCTAAGCTAATGGAACTTGTTGGCAAATTTGGAGGAAAATTGCAAGATGAAGTTAAAAAGGGTAATATCAATCCTGCTGAACTTCTTAAGCAAACTATGAGTGCCGCCGGAGGAGGACAAAATCTTCAAAATATGATGAATAACCCACAAATGCAGCAACATATGAAACAAATGCAAAAACAGCAATCTGCAAATCCAACTAGAGACCGTCTTCGAGCTAAATTAGAAAAGAAAAATGCTGAAAAGAAAGAATAGAAAACTAAAACAATAAACTATTAAGTGTTTCTTTTTTCTCTAGTATAGAATTATTAATATTATTTAATCTATTATTATCTATACTACTATCTATACTACTATCTATACTACTATCTATACTACTATGTATACTACTACCACTATTACTATAATAACTACTTCCACTACTACAACTTAAAATATCATTACTAATATTACTATCTTTTTCTAGACTAGAATTAGGTTTAGGATTTATTAAACTTGTATTTATATCTAGAAATGAATAATTATTTTCTAGTATATTTGCAAATGTAAGTTCATCTGGTTTTAATTCGACCTTATAGTCACTATTCATTTTATTATTATTCATACTATTCATTTTATTCATTTTTTCTAATAATTCATTTTCTATATTCTTGTTTAAACTACCACTTGTAGTATTCATTTCACTCATTTTATTAAGAAGTATTTCAATACTTGATAATTTATCTATTAAAACTTGTTGATTATCTTCTATCTTAGTTATTCTTGCATTTATATTAGTATTAAAATCATTAAAACATTTATCAATATGTTTCAATGATTGATAGATATCTTTTATAAATGTGAATACATTTAAATTATTAATATTGTTATTTGAATTATTTGACATTTAGATTAATTAGATTAATTAGATTAATTAGATTAATTAGATTATTTAGATTATTTAGATTATTTAATTATCATTATATAATTTATATATTAAAATTAAAAAAATAAAACCAATATAAATATAATAAGAATATAACAAATTAAAAAATAATTTAAAATAAAAAATAATTTAAAATAAAAAATAATTTAAAATAATCAAAAAATGTATATCATATTTGGTTCAGTTATAGTTATGGTAATAATTTTATTCGGAGGTAGTATATTTTCAATGGTAAAAACATATACAACAAACCCAAATCCCAGTTTTAAAATAGGTAATATGTGGTTCATTACTCTTCTTGCAATAAATATAATTTTAATAATATTTATATATAAATTCTATGAATTAAAAATAGAAGAAGTTGGTAAAGATGGGGCAATTGGAGATAAAGGTAATACCGGTAAATCTGGTAAAGATTGTATTATTACAGTAGCAAATACCAATAATTATGCAGGATACAATGGAATGTAACATAATAAAATCATTGTAATACAAAATAATTACTTTGGAGTATCACATCCATAACAAACATCAGATGCCATTTGTTTAGATATTAAGCCTGTTAAATCATATTGAGGGCAAGAATTTAAAATTTGGTTCATATTTGTAATATATTGAGCATTTGGTAAATTTTGTGTACTAATAATTTTTTTAAGTAAATTTGATTTTTGATCTGAACTAAGTGAACTAGAATTTTTAATCATATCCATTATAGAATTAAGTGTATCATATGGTATATTAACATTTGTTTGAATTTTATTTTTATCATCTTGTAATTTTTTCATAATAATATCAATATTTTGTTTTTGAACATCTACATAATCTTGTAACTTATTCTTATTCATTTCTCTATTTACAATTGTAGCCTTATCAATAGTAGTTTGCATATTTTGCGCTCTTTGCTTGAGACGTGTAATACTTTCACTTTGTGTTTGTATTTTATCTAAATAATATTCTTCTTCTTGATTACTAGCTAATGTAGAATTCAATGGAGTATTTTCAGTGGCTTCTTTATTTAAGTTGTAATATTTTCTGGCACAATCATCAGCCTTTTGTAAATCTTCTACAGCAGTACATTTTTTAACACAAGCTACTACTTTAGATACCTTACCCTCTGGCAATTGTTGTGCATTAACATTAGTACTAATAAAAGTGCCTGTATAAGGATTGAAATAAATAGCAAAATATTTACCATTTGTATTATATTCAAAAATTTTATCATTTACAGTCCAATCTCTAATTGGTTTTACACAATGAGAGGGTACACAAGCCACATTATTAGAATCAATTATTTTTTGTAAATCAGTAGTAGAATTACAAAATACGTGTCCCATTGTAGTGTAATTATCAGGAGCAATTGGCTTATATATTTGTAAAGGAAAATAACCCATTGTTTTATTACTAAAATTTGATATAAATTGTGAAAATTTATTAATATTTGATAAAATATTATTCATTGATGTAATTTGTATTGAATTAAATGATGGATTAGACAATATATTATATGTTGAAGCAGGAATATTTGATACAATATCATTACTAAAATTAGTAATAGTTATAGAATTTCCTACAATACTATAAACTTGATTAACCATAGGACCACCTAATGGAGGACAATTTTCTGCTGCTCCAAATTTTGCATAATTTGGAGCAGCAGTACCAGCCCAGCAATCACCTCCATTTTGCAATCCGATAGTATCATATTCTTTTTGTTTTCGAATTGCTATTAGCGCACATTGTTCAACAGAACTAGTACGACCTATAAAATCAGGCAAAGTTCTATTTTTATCATTAGCTTCAACTGTACCTAAATTTGTATTACTATCATTATAACATCCGAGATATGAAGTCTGTGCTGAAGTAATATTTTTATTTGTACTTGCAAGTACAATACTATTTATTTGTGATGGAGTAAATTTTAAATATGTTAAATTATATGATATTGATATATTATTTATAATATACAATACTAATTCTATTAATGTTGTTGTATTTGATAATGTATTAAAATTTAATCCTAACCCAGGATAATTACTTATTTGTGTAAATAAATCTTGTAATGTTAATGTATTTATATTATTGCTATTTGAATTCATAACAGTTATTAAAGATCTTACTTTAGTAATATCTGTTGGAGCTAAATTCAAATATGATAATAAATTTTCGCTTTGTGTCTGAGACTGTGATTGAGCTTGATTATTATAAATATTTTCAATATCATTACATAATGCTATAATATAATTAATAATCTGATTAATTGGAATATATGAGAATAATTTCATTGGTGGCTGAGTATAAAAACTAATATTAGAATTAGTTAAATTTCCATATATTCCATATGGTAATTTATTTAATATATTAGATACATTTTTATCTTGTCCAGAATCTATATTTGATGGTATACTGATATCTATTCTTTGACCATTGTATGTTATATATCCATTAGTACCCGAAGGCAATACTAAATTACTGCTCATAGTAACTGGTACATTATAATTATTACTATTTGATTCGGCTAAATTAAATGACGGTGAAGTATTTGTATAGGGTGTAGTTATTAAAGGTGATGGAATAAAATCAGTATATCCAGTATCAACAGTACTGCTACTACCAACAAATCCTTCTACATCATCTATATCATCTATATTATCTATGTCATCTACATCATATATATCATCTATATCATTAATCCCATCAAAACTTTCTCTAACTTTACCTTTATCTTTTAGAAATTTTAGTATAGATATTGAACTACTATCTACACTAATACTAGTAGCACCATTATATATGTTATATATAAATTTATTTTGTATTGTTGATAAATTATTTTGTATCAAAGTATTAAGATTATTAATAGCAGAAGCACAATTTATTAAACTATTTTTAATAATATTAATATTTAATGAATTACTAACATAATTAGAAAAATCATAGTAATTGGAATTGAAATTTATATTATCTATTTTAGCCACTAAATCAAATCGTATTGGGTTTTTAATATCACTAGTATTTTTCTTTACTAATAAAGTAAACTGATCAACACTAGGTAAACTATAATCAGTATTTTGACTAACTATATCGCCCAATTTAAGATATTGAATGTTATTAATCATAAGATTTGGTTTATAAAATGCAATAGCCTTTGATTGATTGGCTAAATTTTGCATATTATATATTTTATTATTCCAAGAACTTATTTGCATTTCTAAATTTGTATTACTGGAATTAACAATTTTTTGAGCATCTGAAGATTTTAGTTTTGACAATAAATCAGTAGCATTATTATTATTTATATCAAAACCTTCTGTATTTGAAAAAAATGTACTATATAAAATTCTAATGATTATTAAAATTACAATCGCAATACATATATAAATTATTGTTTTTCTTGACATATATTTACTAATTTCCATTTTTTATAAAATAAAATAAATCAAAAATAAATATATACTTATTATTTCTTCTTTATAAAAATGGATATTTTTTTTCTCGCAATTTATTCTATTAGTATTACTAATATAATTCTAGATAATTTATATAATTTCTATATCTAGATAAATAAAAATATTAAAAATATTAAAAATATTAAAAATATTAAAAATATTAAAAATATTAAAAATATAAAAATATTAAAAATATTATTCTAAATCCTGCTTTTGGCGCTGCTTTGGTTAATTAGTAATTACATTTACATCCATATACAGTTGATTATTATCTTGAGATTGTAGACGTTGATTTGCCAAATCCCTTATAGAACTTGCATCCCCCTTTTGTTTTTGATATTGTAAAACTCTTAACTGGTCAGATGATTGTGCACGTGCTTGTCTTTTATCTTCTAATGTTTGAATTGCAGAATTTAATTGATCTATTTGATCCTGTTGGTCTTTAAGTTTTAACAAATATTGTTTATTACGCTCTAGACGTAATTTTTCAGATTTAACTTTATCTTGGTATTCCATATTATCACATATTTGTTGTGTTTTTGTCTGAGTGTTAACTAATTCATTAATACTTGGACATATATTGGTATTATCACTTGTATCTTGAGAAGATTGTAGTAGATTAATAGTTTGTTTATAATCTGAAATATCAGAAGCAGTAGGAATATTATGCAATGCTGTAATTGATTTTATAGATAGTGGTGTGAAAGCGTTCACATTTCCTGTAATTGGTACACTTAAAACAGTAAATGTTATTGTACTTGCAATAATAGGTTCTGTTAAAAATATATATGCATATGTACTACCATCTCTAATTGAATTATAATCACTACGTACGATATAAGGAGTATTAATAGTGAATATATTCTGTGTATATATGTTATTTTGATAAGTAATTTGAATTATAAATGGCTTATCTGTTGATCGTGTTGGAGTTGATAAAGGATTTATTTCTATTGTTAATGCTAAAGAATATATTGTTGTTTGACTACCTTGTGTAAAAGTATATACATTTGTATTAGGTTTTGTTTGTGTAGAATTTGTGGGACCAGTAAATGAATTATTAAGTGTTAATGTATTACATAAATTTGTATATTTATCTAAAGTTGGTAAATTTTTATCTCCACCATAAATGCCAAACCCTTTAATATAACCATATCCGGTACTATCAACTATTTTATCAATTGTATTATTATTTCCAATAACATTAAAAATTATTTGAGAAGTATAAATAGGTAATCCTATTTCGTCAGTAATTGATGTTAATTTTATTAATTTATTAGTATTATTAGTATTATTAGAACCTGGTACAAAAGAAGGGGGGCTTCCAGATACAGTTGTTCCTACCGATGATACAGCATTAATATTTTTTACATTACCATTACCATCCATATAGCTAATTGTTATAGTATGTCCTGAATTGTAAAAACTAGAATTTGTTGGTGTAGGAGTCGCAGAATTTCCAGTATTTAATAAAAATTCTAATGTATCAATGCGAAAAGTATTACTTAATCTAAATATACAAGTATTACCAGAATAATTTGGAATATTAGTAGGATTAAGTAATGATATTACATTTCCATATAAACTTCCATTTCCAAGTGTTGCAGAAAAACCCTCATAAACATTTTTATCTATACTACTACTTAAACTATTTGACTCAATAAATATTCTATATAGCAAAAATAATATTATTAAGATAACTATAACTTTTATTAAATTTGTTAAATTATATTTTTCAATTAAGTTATTTAATTTATTAGTAGACATTGTATTGTAAAATATTGATATTTATTAATGATATCTATTATTAATATCTATTATTAAAGTTACATTAGAAAAAAAATAGATGAAAATATTACTAAATAAAATTAATAAAGAATTATATTATAAATTATATTAAATATAAAATATAATAAAATTCTTATCTAGAATAAAATAAAATTCTTATCTAGAATAAAATAAAATAAAATTCTGAGAGGCTTTAGCCTCTCTAGCTTTTAGTTAAGTTTTGGCAAAACTTATCTTATTAGAGAGGCATCCACCTTTGGGCTACGAATGAATAACAAGGTTGAACAGTAAGGGTTCCATGATTATTAGTTAAGCATTCATCATTATTCACTGATTTTATCATTGCAAAAGGATAATTTATAGTTGTTTTATCAACGTTATCAAATGGTAGAGATTTATCAATATTATTTCCATAATCTGTTTCATTTATAATATGTTGCATTTTAAACATCTGTTTAGGATTTTTATCATTACATTTATAAACATCATAATTATTTGCACCTACAGAAAGGCAACCATTATTTACATTTACTAGATATGAATCAGTAATTTTTCCAGTAGTATTATCTTGAAATATAGTATTTGGAGTACTAATTAAATTCATTTCCATACCATTATTTAAAGATTTTACAACATTATATTTATTTTTATTAATATTTTTCATTTTTTTATTATTAATAATATTTTCTAAATCTATAAGAGTATTTTCTAATTCATCAATACTTGCACTTGTATTACTATTATTTGAAAGATAACTATTTTTAAGTAATAGTGATTGAGTTTCTATGCTTTTTCCTACACTTTTTTGAAATTCATTATTATTTATTGCAGGATCAATACTAAAATTAATTGTTGGATTTGAAATTGAAGATAATAATTGTTTCATTGTATTATTAAGTTTATTATTATTATTAATTATATTATCTTCTAATAATTTTCTTGATGGAGGTGATGTTGGTATAAAATATTCAGTATTATCTTTATTTTTTCTATATAAAACTAATAATGTTATTGCAATAATCAATATAATTGATATTATACCTAAACTTGTGCTCATATTACACTTCATATTTAATCTAGAATATATTATGTATTATGTATTATGTGTTATGTGTTATTATATATATTATATTTATTATATATTTATTTTATGTGAAAAATAATAACTTAAAAAATAAGTTAAAAAATAAGTTAAAAAATAAGTTAAACATTAATTTAATAATATCTAAAATAGAAATATATCAATATATCAATATATCAATATAGTAAATATGAATAACATTAATAACATTGATGATATTTTCTCATTACCACATAATATTATTGAAATTATTATAACTAATAATAAAAATATATTAACCACATATAATATTATTTTATGTATGTGTAAAGATAAAATAAATGAAATTAAACAAAATAAATTAAATATAAAATTTAATAAAAAAAATAATAGACAAAATAATAGACAAAATAAATCAAGAAAACGTAAACTAGATAATTATAAAGAAGTTAAAAAATATGAAATATCTTTTATTAAAAATATATATGATTTGTATAATTTTTTAATAAATCCAATTACTATTCATAATATATATAGTAAATCTAATTGGTATAAATATTTTATTGATTGTAAAAACTATAATAATAATAATAATAGACAAATAAAACAAATTAAAGATGATCTAGAAATATTAAAACCATTTTTTTCAAAAAAACTTATTGACAGTCAGTTTAATAATCCTATTAAATATATTGAAACATTTATTATTTCTAATGAAAATATAGTAAAATTAGATTTACTTATATCAAAGATATTACAAAAATGGAATTGTAATCTAAGTGATTTACCTAGTATAGTTATTCTAATACTATTATTATATAGTGGGAATGCTATTGATAAATATATGTGTTTTGATTTAAATAAATTAAGTAATAATAAAAATGATGAGAATAATGAGAATAATGAGAATAATGAGAATAATGAGAATAATGAGAATAATGAGAATAATGATACAACTTCTTGCGCTTGTTATAATAAAGTAGAATATGGTACAATAAATTTATTACAATATTATTTAGGTTGTGGATATAGTTATAATATTTCTTGGGATTTACATAAAGAATCTCTAATAGGTTTTATATATGGTGGATCCAATGGATATGATTATGAATTTTACGAAAATAATTTATTATCATATCTAAAGAAAAATACAGAAGAAAGAAAAACATTTATTAGAGAAAATAAAATACAAACAAGTAGTAAAAAAATATTTGAATATATAAATTATAATCATGATATGCAAGATATGTGTTTGTATAGATATGAAAAAATTAGTGTAAATTATAATTGATACATAGCAAAATAAAAAATAGTAAAGTAAGTAATAATAATTATTAACAATTTGCATAAGATTTAATAACAGTTTCTAAAGCTTTTATAAATTCGTCATCATTTTTAAATATTTTTTTATAAAAACTAATAGTATCATTAGCTATAGTATTATTAGTTAATAAATATTCTAAATAAGTTTTTGCATTTCTTTTTCTCTCAGGTGCTCTTTTATCTTGTACACTCGGATTATATACTGAATCAAATTTCATTACTATATTACTAAATGAAGCACCTGATGATCCCCTATTACAATCTCTAGAATTTGATATATCTATTAATAATTTTATATAACAAGATAATCTTTTTATTCTTTTATCCTTTGGTTTTTTTTTTATAATTTGTGTTATTTTATTTGTTATTTTTTTCTTAACTCCTGTAGAAAGACTATTCATATATTGCTTTAAATATTTTTGTTCATCAGATTTATATTGTCTACATTTATCTCTTTTAGGTATATTACTTTTTTTTGTACTATATTCATATTTTTTACAAAAATTTTCTTTAAACATAATACCTATTGTTTTATTATATAATTTATTTGCTTTTTTATATTCTAAAAAATTATTTTTTATTGTTTTCCTATCATCAAATTTAGTATATTTATTAACTAAATCTAAATCAATAGTAGTTTTATCAGATTTTAAAAAGGTTTTCTCGCATCTAGGTTTTGAAGACAGATACGAAGATTGAGAGGATGGTTGTGTTGTAGAATATCTATTGGGTGAATAAGTCATAATTATTAATTATTATATGTACTATAATATCTTTACTATATATAAATATTATTTATAAATTTAATATAAAATTAAAATGAAATTAAAATGAAATTAAAATGAAATTAAAATGAAATTAAAATAAATAAAATTAAAAATAAATATGAAAATAAATTTATAAATCTAATACCAAACTATCAATGTTTACTACACTTTTTGCTCTTGCGATTCATATTTTTGCGTTTTGATGATTTACTTTTATTATTTGTCTTGCTTCTTTTACTATTCTTTTGTTTTTTGCATCCACAATTACCACCTTTCATAGGAAAAAGATTAGGTCCTGCATACTCACCACCAGACCAAATAGTTCCTTGACTTACAGCATATTGTTTACCTGTAGGATTTAATTCAGGAGAGCCAGGGGCAAAATAACCATCCAAAGTATTATTAAAATAAGAAGGAGGTAATGGAACGCGTCCTCCACTACCATCCCCACCTTTCATAGATCTAGACTTAGACCTAGAATTTGATTTGGATCTAGACTTAGAATTAGTTTTAGACTTATTAACTCTTTTATGTTGTTTAACCATTTTTATTTGATTATTTATTTGATTATTTATTTGATTATTTATTTGATTATTTTTTATTAACTTATTATTTTATAATGAATATCTTATTTTAATATAATATTTTAATTTACTTTCAATAAAAATAAAAATATTAAAAATTAATTACAAATAATCTAATAAAAATAATCTAATAAAAATAATCTAATAAAAATAATCTAATAAAAATAATCTAATAAAAATAATCTAATAAAAATAATCTAATAAAAATAATCTAATAAAAATAATCTAATAAA
>Ga0214919_10002494_pt1 | contig 28913 bp, 23 predicted proteins | sample LL1503_MetaG_FD_177994 | JGI IMG/M metagenome (GOLD analysis project Ga0214919, IMG submission 177994) | Freshwater microbial communities from Lake Lanier, Atlanta, Georgia, United States - LL-1503 | ecosystem: Environmental > Aquatic > Freshwater > Lake | place: USA: Georgia | collected... | reverse complement strand
GAAGCTTCATATCGCGCAAGTGCTCAATTGTTTGTTCACTCAGTTGAAGCTTGGTGGTTAAATCTGTTTGAATTTTGTCGTGCTCTTTCGTAGCTTCGCTCAATGCCTTGGCCACCGCTAATTCTTGTGCGGTTTGGGCTGACTTCAGTTCTGACTGCAATAGATTGCGTTCATTTTCTAAAGCAGTTTTAGCATTGGTCACTGCAAGTTCAGTTGCTAAGGAGTTGACGTTTTCCAATGCCTTCATCCTCTCGGCCAACTGCTTCTCAAAATCCTTGTCATGCACTTGCTTCAAGATCTCGGCATAACCAGACTCATCGACCTTGAATGCTTTTTGGCAATGGGGGCATACAATTTCGTTCATGTTCATTTTCCAATTTATTTTTTAAATTCACTCATCTTTGCTAGCTCACGATCGGCTAGCACTTTGAAATATTGCATGTCTATCTGAGCCATTCGCACAGTATTTTCTTTTTGATAGATCAAGCGCAATTTGTTGGCGTCGTTACTTCTGCTCAATATTTCATCAACATCTGATAAGACTTTCTTTAAAACAGACCCATCAACAGTTACCAAGTAAATTGAGCTTGAGTGAAAGCCAGAAGCGGGGGCCTCCAGCCTGAATGGTTTTTTCAAATCCACATGCACAGTGCACAGTGCACTCTGTTTTTATTTGCCATAATTCAATCTTCAATTTTGTTAATTGACCTAATCAATTTCTGTTGACTATCAATCAAATTCATTTGGTTGAAAACGCTTCTTTCTGGAGGCATAAAGCTCATCGGCTTCTTTTAGTAATTTTTCTACTTCAGTAACTTTATTTTTAAAAAGCACTCCAGTTGTGAACATGCGTATTTCAACTCTTTCAATAGAAATACACCGGCCCAATGAGCGTGCATTGTCAAGTTCTTCTTGTGTTTTACACAGATAAACGTTCTTTTCGCATTGCTTGCAAAACTTGATGTTAGGTGCATCCTGAGTTTCTAATTCATCCCATTGTTTATCGCACTTGAATTCAAAGGTGCACTCAATGTTGCGAATGGTGGTTTCAACTTTTTTCATTAACTTATCATCCTTTACATTTCTGCTCTTACACAATCAAACATAGTCATCTTGAACTCTTTTGCCATCTTGTTGCACTTGTTGTTGAATTTGTAGAAGAAGTCACGAACCACGTCAGTGTCATAAAACTTCGCTTTGGCGGTGGTTCTAAACCACAGTTCTTCATACAAGCGCTCAGTACCATGAACCCCCCATCGACGTTTTTCTTTCTCGTCTAGTTTCCAGTTGGTGTAGTTGGGTGTCATTCGAATTGCGTCTACCAATTGTGCCGACATACCCATTTCGAACAGGTGATTGGCGTTGTCTACGTCGGTCTGTTTTAAGGACTTTTCTAGTTTTTCGGTGGGGTAACCATCTTCATAGGTGGTGCGATGCACCGTTACTTCTCCATATGCCATTCGAATAATGCCGCTGCTTAGGATGTAGATGCAGGCACTTCCACAGTGGTTCTTAGGGCCGACGTAAGTATTTAAATTCTCTTTTCGAACAATCTTGCCTATGGCTATGGCAGCAGAAGGGCTACCACCAGCCGTATTCAAAACAACGCTGTTGAGTTTGATTTTGTAGCCATCACTTCTTATTTCATCCAAAACTTTTTGAAACTGAAGGTCATCTTCGTATTTGATGCGGCCCTCAATTTTGAGGACAACCACTTTTTTGGGATGGTCGACCTTGTCGACATAGATGCCAGCGCTAGCCGTGATAACCCAAAGAGCTATTACAAACGCTGTTATTGAGCGAAAAAATATCATCATTTGATAGATTTACTAATTAAAATATCGATCTAAGCCAAATTCAATTTAACTTAACCAAATACTTTGCCTACATTGCGGGCACCGATAGCCCTCTTCAACGTATTCCTGAATCTCTTTAGCTTGGAAGTAGTGGTTGCAATTGGGGCACGCGGTGTTGGTCAGCACTGTGTGATTGAACTTCTTTGTTTTAATTTCTACCTGAATCACTTGAGGATAAGGGTAAGGCTCTTCTAGTAAATCAAAGGCTTGCTTTGCAATTTCAAAATTACCATCGATCATCTGATGAAACAAATCCACCGCCATGGCGGTGCGTTGTTTGACCCAAGTGTTTTTACTCCGCTTAAAGTCTTCTTTGTACTCTTTCAATTCCACTATCAAATACGCCAATTGACGTTTTGATAAAACATCGTCCCACATCAAGTCAGACAAAAACGGGGTGTAGTTGTGAATGGGGTGGTTCTTTAGTTTTTTGACGTGGTCCTTGATGGCACACACACTCTTTAACAACTTGACAGCCACAGCTATCTTTTGCATGACAGCTTGTATTTCTTCTGCTGTGAAGTCTGGGTCGGGCAAGGTGGTCATCTATACAGCTTAGCTCAACCACAGGCTCACTTGATGAGCCACGATGTGGTAAATAATGTTGTTTTGCCCCCAATTTATAAACACGCAAGCATGAAGCTAGAAGACATTCCTTCCACAAAAGACTTTGACCGCTCGGGACTGCTTAAGCACGTACTGGATCAGTTCAAGATCAGCAGGGTTGGCGATCACGGTCCTGGTCACTGGGCTCGAGTGCGATTACATGGTTTGAGTGTGGCCGGTGTGCGCGGGGCAGACCTGATGGTGGTGGAGTTGTTCGCATTCCTACACGACAGCCAAAGGCTGAATGAATATTCAGACCCTCTGCATGGATCGCGGGCGGCGGACTTTGCGGCTTCTCTCAATGGGCGGTTCTTCGACTTGAAGAGCGGGCAACTCGACAAGCTTTGTCATGCCATACAGCACCACAGTGGGGGAGTTGTGCACACCTGCGCCACCATTCAGTCATGCTGGGATGGTGATCGATTAGATTTGGGCCGGGTGGGCATTAAGCCTCACAATGACTACTTGTCTAAGGAGGGTGCCAGGTTGATTGCTCGGGCTTACAAAATGAGTCGGGGTTTACCTTAATGTCGAACTTGATTAATGACACTAAGTTAAAAACTTAAAACCAAAGCGGTGAAACTATGAAATTGCCAGGTAACAGAAAAGAAATTTCAAAAGGGTCGCTTAATTCTGTGCTTAAAACGGTTGGCTTGTCAATTTATGACTTGAATTCAATTTGAAAAAACGGGATATTTTGAAAATTTACATTAGTCAATCTTTTCTGCTGCTGATGAAAAAAATTATCAAAATTCGATATGAGTTGATTATTTTTTAGAAATAGAATGCACTATGCAAAATTCTAAAATATTTATTATTTCATAACTGAATTATTCAAATATGAAAAAAATTGCAAAAATTAAATCCCCTTGGATTGGTATTAAAGAACTCGAAAAAATTCTTCAAAATTTTGAAGTTACAAATGAATTCAAATTGCAATTCATTTCCTTTGAGAGAGTAGGTGAGTTACAAGAGATATTTTTTTTAATCAAAAAATATCTTCATGAGTATCCAATTGAGGATGACAAAACACTTGATTTAATTAGAAATGAACTTGAATACTTTTCTCAAATGTTAGGTGAAGTAAAAAGAGAGTGGGAGGATTGTATTTATGAGATTGATATGATTTCACAAAAATTAAAAAAAGACGAAATTAAATCAAGAGCACCTTCAAATGCCTCTGCTTTTAAAAATGAATTGCTTTTCAATCCCAAAAATTTAGAGTTGAATGTCCCAAAAAAATTAAATGGTAAAGAGGAAATTGAATTTGCAAAATTACTCTTTGAAATTAGTAAAAGTCGAATTGTAAAAATAGAAGACACAAGGGCTAAACCAGGTGGTGGCTTGTTTGTTTCTCTGTTAGGAAAACCTGGATATGTTGAAGCAATAAAACTTAAGCGACTAGTAGCTTTGGGCTTAGAAGTTTGGCCCGGAAAAAATTTCTTAATTTAGGCAATTTGTACTTTGATAATAGAGGTAAAAAGTAGATGTTGTTAAATTTTCAAAACCTTTTGACTGATTGTGTATGAGTGAACTTGACGGCCTAATACTTCAACATAGAGATTTTGGTTACTGCAAGATAACTGCTCATACAGGCTCAACTGTTCGAGTTAAATTTATTGGCACTGGTCGAGATTCATGGTACGGAGTGGCAATAGTTGCTGCGCAGAAAGAATTTAAGTGGAAGCCACTACCGACTGGACTAAAGTGTAAAGTAGCGGACAGGGGCGAATGTACGATTATTGAGAGTCCTTTTGTCCCTGATCAAAAGAAGGGTGTTCACATATACCTAGTTACTTTTGATGGGCCGGATGAGTTAACGGCAAAGATTTCAGAGCGCAATTTGTGGCCAATTGCTGGAAGTTTGGTTGAAACGCCAATTTCGAAAATTATCAGTTTGCAACCAGATCCAATTAATCATTTTCGTACTCGAAATGGATTTATTGAAAGTCTCAGAGATTTAAACATTGAGTCTGGTGGTATTTCTGCTCTTGTTGGAAGCAGAATCGAGTTACTTCCACACCAAGCGTATGTAGTAACTACAGTTGTGGATGATCCAATATGCAGATTTATTCTTGCAGATGAAGTTGGTTTAGGTAAAACAATTGAAGCTGGTGTCATCGCCCATCAACTTCTTGCTGATAAGCCTGACGCTCGCATCTTAGTGTTGACACCAGGACCCTTGGCACGACAGTGGTTGTGTGAATTACGAATGTCATTTGGAGGAAGAGATTTTCGACTTTTAGATTTACATCCTGCGCATACAGTTAATTTAAAAAAATGGTCTTTAGTTATTTCTTCGCTGAAGATTGCCTGTAGTACATTTCGAGAACAGATAATTCAAAGTAAATGGGATTTAGTAATTATTGACGAAGCACATCAATTGCTATGGAATAAAGCGCAATACGATTTTGTTGATAAATTAGCCAGAAGCGTTCCAAAACTTTTACTACTTAGCGCTGTACCTGCCAGGGAAAGATCATCAGAACTACTAAAACTTTTAAGTTTGATAGAACCAACAAGATATTCTGAAGGCAGTTTAATAGCTAATAGATTCGAAGAATTGTATGCAGCTCAACCCAGCATTGGTAAGCGATGGAAATTGGTTTCCCGCGGAATTGCAAAGGGTCTTGATGTCGATTTCAGCCAACTTGAGAATGATGTACAAAGATTGCTATCCACGGATGTTCTTGCAAGTGATATTGATCTTCAGTTCCTTTTTGATAAATCAAAACTAGAAATTGATACTCAAGCTAAGTTATTGTTATTTGAAAAAATTGCAGATGAAGTTGTATCAAAATATCGTTTGAGTCGTAGAATTTTAAAGAACAGACGAGCATTACTTACTGAACAAGAACTATTCAAATCGGTTGAAAGAGCAGTTGAATTTTTCGAATTTAAGCAATCACAAATCGATATCGAGATTCAGCAAGTAGGCATTGACTTATTAGTTGACCTCAAAGAAAAAAATATAAATCTAGATGCACTGCATTCGTTAGCTAGAAAAGTATTGCAAGCTTTTTGTGACCCAGTTGCACTTTATGAAATTGCCTGTTCTCTCTCAACTGGTAAATCGAAAAAAAAGCAATTTGAACTTGATCTTGAAATTGAAACTAAATTTGATAGTTCATTAGCCTATGACTACGATGAACATGAGAACCTCATTAGTAATCTTGGTGATTACTTTGGTCCCAGCGTAGATTTAGAATTATTGAAAAGATGGATTTCATTAATACAGGTTTCTATTGAAATAGAACTTAATCCTCGAATTAAAGCACTCCAAGTCATATTGGAAAATGCGTTTTCTGATGGAGTCAAAAAAGTTTTAATTTTTGCTGGTACTCCAGGAGTAACTGAGTTACTTCGAGATTTACTAATAAAAAAATATAACAAACAGGCAGTTGCTTCATTTAGTAATGACTTGACTGATGACGAAAAAGAAACTCAAGTCGCAAAATTTAAGAATGATGCTAAGTGCGCCATATTGGTCTCTGATGAATCAGGTGGAGAAGGTCGGAATTTTCAATTTGCAGATCAATTGATTCATTTTGACTTACCCTGGTCAGTCTCTGCGATTGAACAAAGGATAGGCCGCTTAGATCGGGTAGGTAGAAAAAACGTTGTTAAATCTGTTGTTATCACACCTGAAAGCGGAATTGAAAAACAGTGGATTCAGTGTTTGCATAATGGATTTGGAGTGTTTACCAGATCTATAAGTGGACTTGAATTTATGCTCAGGTCAGAAGAACTGAGAATAGTTGAACTTGTTTTAACTTCTTCTACACCTGATTTTGATTCGTTGGTTGAAAAGATCTTTAGTACAAGTGAAATAGAAAGAGCTTCGGACGATGCGGAAGCGATAACTGATGCATCTTCGTTTAAGTCCAAAGGAAATGTATTAAGAACATTTAAAAATAACTTAGATCTTAAACTTGAGCAATTTATGCCAAGTTATATGCGGATGATTTCAAGAAATGAATCTGCAAAAATGGTCACTGACATTAAAGATGTAAATCTTAAGATTTGGCGTTTGCGTCCTGAAGATATCATCGAATTTAAATTACCAGGCATGGATCGAGACGGCGAAAATCCAATGAGAGAAAGATACGGATCATTCAATAGAGTTGTTGCTCGCGATCGATTTGATCTAGAATTTTTTTCGGTAGGTCATCCACTAGTTGATGCATTGACAGTTGCTACCCATCAACTAGTTAGAGGGCGTTCATTTTTTGTTCGCACAAACTCTCCAGTAATTCCAGAGGGTATTCACATGCTTTCAAGTTGGAAGGTTTACCTTGAACAAAATGTTGACATTCCTGAAAAGATAAAGAGATTGCTTGAAGTTCGCGATGTAACAGTTTGCTTCGATTTTCATGACAGAACTGCTCTGTCAGAAGCAAATACTCAAGAAATACTTCGTATTTTGAAAAGTGAAGTCAATGGTGTAACTGATCTTTCTACAGATAAAACTGTTGAATTAATGCAGCCTGAATCAGGTCTTTGGTCTGAGTCAATTAAGGAAATAGTCTCACTTGCAGAAAGTGCAAGTGAAAGTTCATACAAAAATAAATTTAGTCAAATTGATGAATTTATGTGTTCTGGAATTGATGCTCAAATTGAATACATAGATAAATTTCGTCACGATGAATCACCTCTTATTGTTGATTCCTTGCGCAATGCTATTTCACAACTGAAAAATCCAAAGCTAATACTGGATACCGTAGGTTTTCTTCACGTCGCTTATTGAGATCCAAATTCAATGATTGATATTCGAATTTTGGAACATATCTTGGAGCACAAGAAACTCCCTACATGGATAAAGCCTTTGGAGACTAACTCAGATTTTTCTCATGAATTGCGAAGGCTTATTAATGCTACATCTGTAAATGTTGATGGCTTGGATTGGGCGGTTCTTGTGCGTCAATGTTTGCGCAGAATTTCAACTACTCAAGTTGTACAGACTAAAATTTTATCCGAAGATGATTTGGCTTTACTCAAAAAAGTTAATGTAATTCAAGGACTCGATGGCGTTTTTATTGCTAACCCTTATCAACCTAACTGGATTCGTGGAATAGGCGAATCTGCTGTAGATTTTCCAACAGATAACAATAGTTACCACGATGAAACTGCATTAGCTGAACCTTGGCTTCGAAAGTTAGTTGGGAAAACCCATTGGAAATCGACTGCTCAAAAAGAAGCAGTTTGGAATGCGTTGAATATGTCAGTTAATGCTACGCTTCTTATAGGTTTACCAACCGGTTCTGGTAAGAGTTTGGTGTATCAATGCAGTTCGATATATCAGGATGGTCTTACGGTAGTAGTTGTTCCTACTATTGCATTGGGAATCGATCAACTTAAGTCTCTAAATGAATTCGCATCTAAAGAAAAACTTCAACCTGCTTTTTACACTTCAGATAACAAATCTGAAACGGTGATATCCGATATAGAGTCAAGGAAATGCAAGTTGCTGATAACTTCTCCTGAAGCTATTGTTTCTGGGCGACTTCAAAGTGTCTTGTCTAGACAAGCCGAAGAGGGATTTTTAAAACAACTTGTTATAGACGAGGCGCATGTTATTGAATCTTGGGGCGCTGAATTCAGAGTCGAATTCCAATTGCTTGGCAGTACTTTACATAAATGGAGAGGTAAATCTCCTTCAGGAATAAAAGCGATACTTCTATCTGCAACTTTCAGTCCTAGTGCTCCTACGATTTTGAAAAGGATTTTCGCCTATAGTGATGAACTTTGGAATGAACGAATAGTTCAGAGACTAAGACCTGAAATTCACTATTATTCGGCTAACGATTGGTCCACTGAATTAGAGCAATTTCAAAGAGTAGAAGAAGCACTTCTTCAGTTACCGCGCCCTGCAATTTTGTATGTTACGAAAAAAACAAAAGCAATTGAATGGGATTTTCGTTTAAAAAAACTTGGTCTGAAGAGAGTACGAATATTTCATGGAGATACCTCTACATCTCAACGAGAACAAATTCTTGATCAATGGCGAAAAGACAGTATTGATTTAGTTATCGCGACATCAGCATTCGGAATGGGCGTGGATAAACCAGATGTCAAAGCAATAGTTCACTCGTGTTTACCTGAAGGTATAGATCGCTTTTATCAAGAGGTTGGGAGAGGTGGTAGAGACGGATCCCCAACAGTATCTCTTTTGGTACCTACTCGTAAAGATGAGCAAGTTGCAAAATCTATGGGAGTAACACTTTTAAGTGATCCATTAAAAATACAGCAAAGATGGAATGCTATGTGGGAAAGCAGATTGACTGAGGTCGAGGGTGTTTTTTCGATACTCATCAGTGCAAAACCCGTCTATCAGTACGGAATAGAAACCTACGACGAAAATATTCGTTGGAATAAAAGACTATTACTGTTAATGCAACGCGCAGAATTGATTTCGATTACTAATATTTCTTATGTTAAAAGTGATAATGGATTGGATTTTGTAGAAAGAGCATCTTTACGTTTGTTAAAAAGTTCCTTGTCAATGGAAGATAATTTATCACTTCAAATTGAACAACAGAGAGCCAATGAATATAAAGAGGCTTATAAATCTTTTAATACACTCTTAAGCTATTTTGATAAACATGAAATTATATGTCGTAAGCTTTGTCAGTATTTTGGGAAAGATACAGAAAGAAGTTGTGGATCTTGTGAAAGTTGTAGGTCTGGAATTTCTAACCCAAGAAAACCAGGAGTACTAGTTTTTGATATCACTAAAAATAGAACTAAACCATTTGTAAATATAGTTCAAATAAATTTCATCAATATTTTCGATAAAAATAAATTGATCGAATCGATTCGTAAGATATTAAGACTTTGTCTTGTCAGAAGATTTTTCGTTTGTTCTGAAAGTAGATTATTGGTTGAAGAACTATTTGATAAAGCTGAAGATAATACTACAGCTTCATATCGAATAGATGAGATTGAAAAATTTGAAAGTTACGAAATTCAAGATCATGAGAGATTAGTCGTTTTTCACTTTAATAAAATTAATGAGAATTTAAATGCGATTAATAGATGCGGATCTTTAGTTTCACATTGGCTTTTAGGTGGTGAGATTGAGAGTATTCCAGGGAGATGGCCATTTATGCATGAATTTCATAGTAGGCCATATTATGGAGTTAACTCACTCAGTACTTGGATTAATGATATCGCTATTTAAATATAAATGGGTAAATATGTTTACTGACAATCCTACAATACCTGCGCAACTTGAGGTTTTACTTGATGTAATGCATTTAATGCGAGACAAAAAAACTGATTTTGATGCGCTTAAAAAAATTATTCAACCTAAAGGTTTACCGGATGTTACTGATAAAAGTGAGCATTTAAGAAATCATATTAATGCAGCTTTAGAGTTAGGATTGGTTGAATTAGATTCTGAAAAAAATTATAAATTATCATACAAATTCAAAAAAGATAAAATTCCAAAAAAAATAATCTTGGAAGCGTTCGATGAAAAAGTACTTTCAAACATTCAAATAGAAAAATGGGCTGCCCGTTTCTATGCTTATCTGATAGTACAAGGCAAAGATTGTGGTCCGTCTAAATCGATCGACCAAGAGTTATTCTCCAAAGAATTCATGGATAAATTACCCATATCAATTGGTAGAGAAAATCCTATGAATGGTACGAAATATTCAGCTCTTATTCGTTGGTATTGCTATTCAGGTATGGGATGGATTGATCCTTCTGGTTGTTTTATTCCAGATCCTACCGAGCGAATTCGACGGCAAATGAATTCTATCTTTAAAGAAAATTTAAAATTAGACATCGATGATTTCATGTCTAGGCTTACTCAAGTTTGCCCTGAGTTAGATGGTGGATTTATTTTTAAAGAGGTTACAGGAACTTTTTATAACTATTCAGAAAAACGGTTCACTCGAGCATTAGCAACTGCGCTGTGGCATTTACATGACGAAAAGAATTTGCGACTTCATTGCCCAAACGATACTATGGGTTGGCATTTGACACTTGCGGGTGAGGGGTTGGTTCATGGTGAGTCTTCTAATCGTGTTAACGCAGTTGAGAAAATTACTAAGGCTATGTCATGAGTGATATGAAGGTTGGGGATGCATGCTGGAATCCAAGTTTCGCTGATATGAAGCTTTCCCCCATTGCGCAAGTAGCAGAAGATGAGACTTCTTGGTTCTTAGCGACACATTCTCCAATAACTTACAAGTCTGAAAATCAAGAATTTCAACAAGAAGACTTGTTTAAAAGACTGATCACAGTCAATAGACGAGATTATTTGGTTGTCGTCAACGGTGAACCTGGGTCTGGTAAATCTCAATTAATTAATTGGCTAAAACTAAGATTTGATTCAGCAATAAAAAACGGACAAAAAAGTGAATTTAATAACTTACGATTGAGATCCGTTTTAGTTCGAAGAAGATCAGGTAGCTTAAAAGACGCGTTACAACAGTTAGTTGATCAACTACCCGAACTTGATGTCTACTTGGCGAAAGTACGCGCAGCCATCGATGGAGTTCAAGGTAAGGCAGCAGGCCAAAGACTTTGTACTGAAATGTTCTTTAGCCTGCAAGATCATGTTGAAAATACTCCAAAATTATTAAAGAAATTGCATGAAATTTTTCTAGACCCAAGGGCTATGGAGCATTTATGCAGAAAAGGTGGGGCAGTTGAACTTAATTTGAAAAGACTTGTAGAGGCAAGTGATACAAATCAACGTGAATCACTTCCTTCTTTTTCAGTTGATGACTTTACTTTTCCCATTGCAAAGCCAGTAAAGTTTGATGACGAGTTGAAGGAAAGATTGGAAGACGATCCATCTTTAAGGGCCTTAGCGGCGGAGACTGCTACAAAATGCTTAAGGCAAGCAATTGCTGGCCTTACAGGATTAAAGGGTCATACACTTAATGAAGTTTTTCGAGATATTCGAGGCGAGTTAGCAAGGAGAGGAGAGGCATTAGCTCTATTCATTGAAGATGTTTCAACACTTTCTGTTCTTGATGAGGAACTGGTAAATGCATTACAGCCAGTTAATGATTCCTCATTATGTCCACTCTTAAGTGTTTTAGGTATGACACTTGGTGCTTTTTCTAGACTTCCAGACAACCTAAGACAACGTATCGATATGACCCTCGAACTATCGGATAGTAGTAGTTTTAGTAGTTCTGAAACTGACTCAGTACAAGTTGATAGATTTGTCGCAAGATATTTAAATGCACTTCGATTAGGTGAGACCAAGACCCAATTACTAGCAGATGCTTCCGGTGGAGATGAGCAGATGCTTAGCGCATGTTCAGAATGTACTCAAAGGGATGCGTGTTTTACAGCATTTGGTTCGGTAGAAATTAACAGAACTCAGGTTGGAATGTATCCTTTAGGTCTTGGTTCGTCTATTCGTTTGTTAAACGGATTAAGTAATGAGAAATTACCCAAAACTCCCAGGTCATTGCTGCAATATATTGTCTCAAAACTATTAAAGAGAAAACCTTCTGATTGGACAGGAAAGACTATTGGTTTAGAGATAAAACCGAAAACCCCAAAAGATTATGGCGAAGTAGAAGAACAATTGCTCGCCAAATGGAATTCCGACCAACGTTCAAGAATGTCCTATCTAGTTTATTACTGGACAGGAGAGGACACGTTTAAGCAAGCAGTACCCCAATTAGATGCTAAATTATCTTGGTGGAATTTGCCAACTTTTGAAGTTAACAGTCGGAAGAAGATTGTTGTAATTAACCAAGATCCGGAAAGTACAACAAATACAGATAAATCTAAAACTAAGACTAGAACTGAGCCTAGACATGATCATAGCTCTACTGAATTGACAGATGCAATGGGCAAACTAGACCAATGGTATCTGCAGAATGAGCCATTGAAAAACGATGCTATTTTTAGAGATGTTTTGTTGAAGATTATAAAAGAGTCTGTACAACTTGAAGAAGTTAGAAATCCTTCTAACAGAATTCAAAAACTTGCAAAATTAAACTCTGGAAACGTTGAGATTGAAGGCCAAACCACAAGAGCTGTTGCCACATCTCGAGTTCGATTTAAATTTAGTCGATCTGAAGAGACGTACAACTTACTTAGAAATTTGCTTGCATTTAAATATAGTGGAAATGAATCTTGGGATTTCAACGGTGGAGAATCTGCGCGTCGTAGTTACGGTTTTTGGTTAAGTCGAAATTTGTCACGAATTATTTCATCTTTTTCATTTGAAAACTCAAGTAAAGATATTGCAGTTCAGGTAGCAGTAAAATTTTTGCGACTTGGTTACCGATTATCTTATAGAAAAGATTTACCTTCCGATATTGGAGGGGCTGTTGAGTCTTTGGTGTCATTTAATGGTGTAAATAATATATGCCTAACCAATAATCTCAATAAAATCATGGAGGATCTACCAATACGTATTAATTCGATACGAGATGAATTGCTTGATGAATTAGCTGTACGACAAGGTAATGGTGGTGTTCTATATATTGATTCTCGACCAATAATTGAAAATATATCCGGAAATAGTTTATTTGAGTTCAAAGATTATTCAGATTTAATTAATAAAACAGAATTTCCTAACCTAAGTAAACTATTGATCTCAAATGATTGGAGCTTATTAGTTGATCATTTGATTGAGGAGAGAAAAAATGTAAATGAAAAAATTAATAATATACTTTCAATTCTAAGATATTGGAACATTTCTACTGAAAATATTAATGAAGGATTGGAGGAATTTTTTAAAACTTCCAGAACGGTTATTCAAACACTTGAATCAACAAAACAAAATTTAGGAAATGATAAATTACAAAAACAAATAATTGATCTTAGGCCTGCAAATGTTAATAAACACGTAACTACTTTAGTTTATGGTATTACATTGCTAGAACTAGATATAGAGGCAATGTTAGGTTTTGACATGAAGGAATTTATTGATTCTTTTTCGTTTATGTCAAATATGAATGACGCTTTAGATGTTACAAATAAATCAATTCAAAGTAAATTTTCTAATGTTGTAACTACTGAGCTTGTCGAATTATCGAAGCAAAATGCTATTACCTCAATTAATTCATTTTTAGACTTGATGTCAAATGAAGGCAATACTGAGGGAGATAATTAATGAATTCGAATGGATTGATAAAACTTGAAGATCTTTTAAAAAGTTTACCAAAACAAACACTTTTACAAAGTCAAGTTAATATATTTAATACTGTTGTATCTCAGATTTCTATACGTATCAGTGAATATACTGGTGCAATTAAAAAAATAAATTCATTGAGAATTATTTCTTTTAATTCAAACTTATTAATTAATAATGAAAGCCGCTATAAAATAAGTATAAAAAATACAATATCTGATATTCTTAATTTATTAACTAATGAAGTTGTCAATGCAGATTTAGTGCAAACTAAACTAAGTAGCATTAATCGTAGTATTGCAAATCTAACCACTGATATTGACAATGAGTGGTTAGAAATATGCAATTCCCATAAAGAAAGAGTTTTAACATTTACCCCATTAGTCGCACGTATTGATTCGAATTCAACTACTCGGTTACGAGAAATTGAACTTGTAATTAGGCCTGGTGTAACGTCTATTCCAGAAACAGATGAACAAATACAAGTAATTCTTGACGCAAAGGATGCATTAACTGGCATCATGAATTCTCTCAAAATAGATGGTCCGGTAGAAAAATTCCTGCAAGATGCAATAAACGGTATTGGAGATCCACGATCGCTAAGTGATCCTGAAGTTTTGGCGTATTTGAACAATCACTCGGCTATGTGGAATTCATTGAAAGTTGTACTCAAGTGAATAAAGATGAACTAGATTTGATCGGTGACTTGCTTACTTCGCTAGAACTTGCTGAAGTTAAATTGATGGAATGGGGATTTTTTGATGTTTCGCATACTGATGCAGAAGTAGTTAAATTATTTGAAGAACATCCAACGCGCGGTGAAGAATTCTGTCAACTTGTTAGCGGAACAAGTCCAACCATGTTTGTTGACGACATGGCAACTGCAGGACTCTTGTACCGAATAAAAACTGGTGATCCCTCTTTATTTAGATCTAGATTCGCTGAGTCAATCAGATTGATGGTTCGATTGAAGCAAAGATTTAAACCGGATGACTGGGACACTGCACCTGAATTAGTATCAGATGCTAGATTTCATCTAAATCCAAGAAGATTCCCTGTCAGAGATATAAATTTTGAAAGAGCTTGGAATGAATTAAGTCAATATTCTTGGAACGAGGAACATCAGAAAAAGGTGCTTGAGTCATTGATGGGTGGCAGTACTTCAATATTACTTGCCTCCTTCCAGTTGCGATCCGCAGTTCGGATACTAAAAAATTACCGTGGTTCAGAGCGACCTACTGGAACTGTAGTAACTGCTGGAACTGGAGGTGGGAAAACTAAATCTTTCTATATTCCTGCTCTTATGGGAATTGTTGCTGACTTACTGTTAAGTTCTCTGCCGTCCACAAAAGTTTTATCAATTTATCCTAGAAATGTTCTTCTTGCAGATCAGTTCGGTGAGGCTACTGACCTTGCATTGTCTGTTTATAGCCTTCTCAATAAATCGCTGCCGCGACCAATAAGAGTTGGATGCTTAACAGGCGATGTTCCATTCTCTTCAAATTTTGAAACTGATTATCGCAATCGAGAGGCTATTTCGAAGTGGGTACGTCCTCGCGGAATAGATGGAGTTCGTTTGCCGCATTTGCGTGATCGTTCTAGCGGAAAAAATCTTGTGTGGCTCGACGCTGATCGGTTGTCTGGATGTACAGCCCTTAGATACGAAGACAATCCCTCAAAAATTGCAATCCCAGATGGAGTTGTAGTCCTAACTCGTGAGGAGTTAATGTCTAGGCCTCCAGATATTTTTTTGACTTCAATTGAGATGATAAACAAGGAATTGTCCTCTGAGTTGGGAGTGAAGGTACTTGGATTTGGGACTGGATTGAGTGAGTTAAGGTTGGTTCTTCTTGATGAGATTCATACCTACGAAGGTTTGACTGGTGCCCAGGTTCCTTGGATCCTTCGTCGTCTTTCATTCTGGACCAAGACACCTAAGAGAAATTCATATCATGTAGTAGGTCTTTCAGCTACTTTACAAGATGCTTCAAATCATCTTGCGACTCTTACTGGAGTTTCTGAAAGTGCTATTGAAGAAATCACTCCTAGAGCTAATTTAAATGAACTAACTATCGAAGGCCAAGAATATAACGTTGTTCTTAAATCTCATCCTGGAAGTGGTGCTGGTGTATTTGCAACTTCTATTCAGGCCGTCATGTTAGGAGCAAGAATTCTGACGCCTATTGAAAGCACAAAAACTTCAAATCTGGAATCTATTGACCCTAGCTATTATTTTGGTAGAAAATTATTTGGATTTACAGACAATCTTGATGTTGTAAATCGGTGGTTGCCTGACTTTGATGACGCTGAACGTCGCAAGCGTTTACCTCGATTAAGACTTCCTCAGCCAGGTGATAACGTTCAATGGGAAGCAGGACAATCTTGGCGACTTTGCCAAAATTTGCATCATGATTTAAATAATTCTTTACGAGTAGGAAGAACTAGCAGTCAAGATCCTGGTGTCGATTCAAAAGCAACCATTATTCTTGCAACGAGTGCACTCGAAGTTGGTTTTGATGACGATGAAGTCGGCATGGTACTTCAACATAAAGCCCCACTAAGTGCAGCCTCATTTCTTCAGCGAAAAGGTCGTGCCGGTAGACGAAAAGGTATGCGGCCTTGGACGGTAGTTGTACTTTCTGAATTTGGAAGAGATCGATGGACATTTAAAGATAGTGAGAGGTTATTTTCACCTAATTTAGATAGACTAAGTGTGCCCGTATTTAACCCTTATGTTCTAAAGATACAGGCTACATGGTTCCTAGTTGACTGGATTGCGAAGAAAGTTGGTCATGGTGTTCCAAGTCTATATCTAGCGAGAAGTAAATATTTTGATAGAGAAGCTACGCGAATTGTTGAAGAGTTACTTGTAAGTGAGGAAATTCGAGTTCAATTTACTCGAGATTTAGTCGATTGGATTAAATTTGCACGTGGTGGAGTAAGAGTTGTAGATCCAGAATTATTGGCTAACGACATACTGTGGAATCCACCTAGATCTATATTTCGACAAGTGATTCCAAATTTATGGAATTACTTAAAAGGTGATCCTTCTATAGTTCATCGGCCCGGAGTTGCTCCTTTATTACCTAAATATCTTCCTCAGAGAACATGGCAAGTTCTAGATGCCCAAGACGTTGAAATTGAAATTCAAGGTGTTTCAAAGCCCGAAAATATGGACATAAGAAGGGCACTTCAAGAAATAACTCCTGGCAGAGTTAGCCGTAGATTTTCTATAGAAAAAAACGAGGCTTCAAAGTGGATTTCATGGTCAAGAAAATTGCTTGATGTTGAATTGCCTTCTGAAGCAGTCGTTGATGAGTTATTCAAAAATTTTGAGATTAATGAAGATTTAGATGGCATCTCTATTTTTCAACCTACAGTTGTAGAGCTAGAAAATACCCCTCAAGGCGTTAAAAAAATAAGCAATGCTACTTGGGAATGGAACCTGAAACTCTTCACTGTTGGCGAATCTGGATATCTAACAATACATACTGGACCAATTGCGCGGTCAATTTTCGAGAGTGCGTCTGTTTGGATGCATAGAGAAAGATCATGGGTTCAAGCATATAGATTTAGCGATACTTTTAAATTTGAGTTACATCGCGAACGACGCGATACAGTTCGAGGTCATGTTGCTGTCAAACAATCAATTTACAAAGATTCATCCAGAAAAGCGTCTGTAGGATACGTGAAATTTGTAGACGGTATTGAATTAAAGGTAAGTGAAAAAATTCTTTCAACTATCCCTTTGCTTAGTATAGAAACTATAGCTTCGCTTAAACCACTATATTTAAGATATCTCGCCTCTAAATCAGATGTTCTTCAGCGGCGTACTTCAGTTTTTGAGACCGCTTCGCTGATAACCAGTGCTTTGGGTATGCTATGTGCTACTGCACTAAGAAATCAAATTAATTTAAAAGATGCATGGGAAAAAATTGTAAATAAACCACTGGCTGCTGGTAAGGTACTGAGTTCAATTTTAGTGGGTGACATTGCTCACGATCCTGATCAAATCAGTGATGGAACGAGTGTTCGCGACATTGTTTCTTTGTGGAGCGATCAAGAAATCGCAAAAGAAATTGATAAATTAGTTGAGCACCTTTGGAAACCACTTGATTCAACGTGGCAAAAATGGATTCGAATTGTTTTTTTGGAAACACTCAGGTCATCTGTTGAATCTGCAGTTCAATCAGTACTACCTGAAACGCCAGATTCTGATTTCAAAGTAGAAGCTGTTGCAGTCGACACAACTGCATCAATATGGATTTTGGAGCAGGAGTCAGGTGGTATTGGTGTGATTGATCGATTTATAAGCGAGACCAATACTAACGCAAACTTATTTGATTCAGCTTTAGAAAGTAGCCTACTAAGTTGCTCGTCAGAACGACTAGTCAATAATTTAATTCAAACCGTTAAACGCTCTAGATATTTCAATTCATCCACCAACTTAGCTTTTGCTGAAGTTAGAAACGCTTCAAGTTATGCTGAGATTGATTCGGCTAAATCATCTCTTATAAGTGCACTTGAGTTTCAAAAACTCGAGCATGATAAAGACGCTGTGACAGCTATCTTAGGTAAGGTACTTATGAGAGGTTCTAATTCAAAAACGGATAGATGGATTGGCAGACTTACAAAGGGGAGGCAGCAAGTTTCAAAAAGGTTAGGGATTGAAATTGATCCTAAGATTTGGGCTTATTGCATAGTTAGTGAGCCAAGGCGATATAAATATTTGGAACAAACATTACATGAAATCTATCAAGTTAAACCTATTGATCGACAAGTAATTAGTGCAGTTAACAGGCTAACCTTGACACCATGTTCTGATAGTTGCGCTGATTGCCTGGGAACTCCGAAAGAGTTAGAAGGAACAGGATCCTCTCGTAGGTTAATCAAAGAATGGTTAAATCTAAAAGAAGTAGAAACAATAATTGATATAAATCCATCATTGGATTGGATGAATTTACTGAAATCTGAATTAGCACGAGTGAGTCGAATTAAACTTAGATTTTCTGACTCAATGCGTACAGATGTTAGTGCCGAATTATCTGCTTTGCTAGCCAACCGTATTGATAGAGGCTATTTACTCAGTTCGTTTAGAGTTTCATCGGTAACTGCTCATTCAGATGGGTGGGAAATAATGCTGCGAGTTGACGATATGGAGGCTACTTAAATGCCAACATTGGATGTGTGGTCAAATTCTGTTACAACTAGTTTGCGTGATTTACTTAGTTCTGCTCTAGCTTGTACTGTTTTAAGAGATCAATGGGATATAACAAAACCCGTTTACATTTGTAGTCCGTGGATTACTGACTTTACAGTTTTCGATAACCGATATGGACAATTCGATGCTCTGTTTCCTTCGATGCGCAGTAGCAATAAGATACGATTTGGCGATGTACTTTTAAATTTAAGTTATCGAACAGAAGTAAGAATAATTTCAAAAGAAACTGAGGCTTCACGTCAATTTTTAACTTTAAGGAATTTTCCAAATGGAAATGTTTTTGCTAGGATGGCTGATGATTCACTTCATGAAAAAGGACTGCTAACACCGGACTTTTATCTTGAAGGTTCAATGAATTTAACCTATTCCGGTGTTAATCTAAATAGAGAAAAAGTTAGCTATCACGCCGGAATTGATAGGCCTGTAATTGAACGTATGGCCAATGCATATGCTGAACTAAATCGTAGGTGGCAGCAACTAGCATGAGTAATCTTAGTCTTGAATCTTTTTCGAAAGTAGTTCAGAAAACTTGGCCAATTAATTGGGCGGAGGACGTTCGATTTTCTGCAGACTTACAAAGTCTAATTGAACGAGTTTCGCAGGGAAGTCCTTCTGCTATTCCATACGTCAATAATAAAAAGAATACTATTCATTGGGCGATCACCGCTTCTTCAGTAAGAGAAATCAGAGACTATTACGAAGACGCAAAAGCTTGGTTGCAACAAGTAGATCAATTAAATCTGACTGGTGAAATAGTTCAATTAAATATTGATAACTCTAATATTGCTCAACTGCTAGCTGTTGTCTCTCCAGAAGGATATGGAAAGTGGAGCAGTTCAATCGATCGTGGAAGGCCTATCGTGCTGCGTCTTTCACAAATGCACAAGTTTCTTTCTAGTAAACCTGAGATTTCAAAAACATCTATTCCGACACTTCCTACACTTAGATTAGCTTTCGTAACTGCATTGAGTGTTGGAGATTGGTCTCGTGCAGAGTCCTGCATTGATGAAATTGATAGATGGAATCTTGATCAAGCAATAAATACTCTTCACATGCGAATTAGACTCTTGGAGGCTCAAGGGGACATTGAAGAATTATTCAAACTGGCATCAAGACAAGAGGCTTGGAATTTTTCTAGTCCACGCAGGATTGCAACTGCAATCTTGAATTCAGTAGATGCTGTAGTAATACAAACTGAAGAAAATGCACGAGGTCTTAGTTCAGCATTTCATCTTTTCAAGAACGATTGGTATAAAAAGCTTTACCAAATTGTAGAAGATGCAAGAGATGAAATTAAGGTTTCTAGAATCTTGGCAATGGCTTCAGTTGTGGATAAAAATCGAACCAATCTTGAGCGGTGGACTCCTCATATTTCTACAGAGTTGGCTAATTTTCTAATAGGACAATTGCCAACCGTCGATTTAAAATTAATCGATGCGAATGTCACTAGCACTGCTACTGCCAATTCGAATTTTGATAATTCGGAAAACCTTTCTCAAAACATTAATAATCCAGAACAGATTGTTAAAAATTTTTGGCCATTATTACAGGTTGCAATAAAAAACGGGCGTTCGGTGTCAACTCATAAATTGTTGGATCAGATAGATGATCAGTTTTTAAATGATACGGAATTTTTATCGCTTGCACCCGATGGATTGCTTGAATTACTTTCTGATCCTGCTATAGATTCCAATCGTTCTTCCCATCTACTTCGACAAGATGCGATTGCAAAAATAATTGATGCATTTGTTGGTGCGAATGAATTTCCCAGACTAGATCACCTTGACTGTTACCTCTCATTGCTAGAGGGAATGGTGATATTGAATTCTGATTCAATGAACTCTAATGAATCACAACTTCTTCTTGGACTTGTTGGCGCTTCTGTTCATCTTTCATCAACAGCAGTTAATAGATGCGAGCAGATAGTTCGTCAATGGTGGTCAAATCGGCCTCTTGTCCAAAGATTAGATTGGCTTGCTGGTTCATTAGATACACTAGCAGCAGTACATTCAGATCCAAGTAGACTTGTAGATTTGTATATCTCTGGATTAAATCTAGCTTCACGAAGAGGGCAATTCTTTACATCTGCTCAAATTAGGTCATGGGAATCAATTGGCTACTCCCTTGAATTAACCGACGAAGTTATTAAAGATTCATTGAAAACTCTTCGTAGGGTCGACAATAATTCTCAAGTTGACCCTCTTGCAGTGCTTGGACTTCAGCATGTTGCCATTATTTCTCTTCAGGAAACTAGTGCTCGTGAAGCAGCACGCGAGATTGAAAGAAGATCTGGCGCTAAAGTTATTGTAGTAACCTCATCGGTTGCTGATTTTCAAGCTAAACACGCAAAATCTTCAGATCTAATTTTGTATGTGTGGGCTGCAACTTCACATGCAACATACCGATCTCTAGACTCAGTTAGAGATCGAATCGAATACGTTCAAGGAACTGGGTCAAGCAGTATCTTAGTTGCTGCTGAGAGATGGGCTGAAAAAAAATCCATTTGAAAATTAAGAATCAAGTCGTAATAAGCATCTATCTCCGCTCACCCTACGTTCAACCATAACTGACTGTAAATTTGAAAAATTTAACTGCATATTTTTGCTTATATATAGTGCTAGGTTTTCAAGTGTTGCAGGTCCAATTTCATCAATGTCATCGAGGAATCGATGATCTAACTTCAAACGAACGCGTTCAATTTCTTTACGTAAAAGGGCGAGATCTACAAGCATTCCAGTATTGACGTCAGGAGTACCTGTTACAGTTACTTCAGCTTCATAAGTATGGCCATGAATTTGAAGACTACCTTCTTTCTCATATGATCTGTGTAGTGTGTGCGCTGCCTCAAAGTAGAATCTTTGAGAAAGTTCGAATATGTTTTTATTTTTTTCCATTACCTAATATCCAAAATTTTATGAGTTTGCACTGACAGTTTCCACTCAGGATTGGCTTGACAGTATTCAATAGCTTTGATCGTATTTTGTTTTTTAAGAATGTTATCCATTGGTTGCAATAAGTAATGTTCAAAACCTACTGTTAGTACATCTTTAGGTTGAAGTCCATTTTGCGGATAAACCAGTTTCAATTCATTTCCCGTTTTCTGAATCCATTCAGTTCCAGACTTTGGACTTACGCAAATCCAATCAATCCCATGTGGAGCAAGTATGGTCCCGTTTGTTTCTATGGCAATTTCAAAATTGTGTTTGTGCAAAGCATCAATTAATAGATTGTCAACTTGAAGAAGTGGTTCGCCACCAGTTAAGACTACATATTTGTTTTGCTTTCCATCTGGCCACTGACTCATGATTAAATTGGCTAGTTCTTGAGCATTTGAGAATTTGCCGCCAAGCGTGCCGTCAGTTCCAACGAAGTCTGTGTCACAGAATTGGCACATTGCACTTAATCGATCTTCTTCAAGTCCATTCCATAGGTTACATCCTGCAAATCTGCAGAAAACAGAAGGGCGACCTGCACGTAAACCTTCGCCTTGAAGTGTATAGAAGACTTCCTTAACGCTGTATGTCATGTAAGGTCCTTAATAAAATTTTCATAACCAATCCGTCGAAGATCGCACGAAGGACATGCGTTACATCCATAACCCCAATCGTATTTATGTGTTCTATCCCCCATATAGCAGGTATGAGTATCTTCACGCACAAGTTCTAACAATTTCTCCCCACCTAGTTGTTTCGCTAATTTCCAAGTGTTAGCTTTATCAATCCACATTAATGGAGTTTCAAGTACAAGTCGCATGTCTAAACCAAGACTTATAGCAACCTGCAATGCTTTAATTGTGTCATCTCGGCAGTCAGGGTAGCCTGAATAGTCAGTCTCGCACATACCACCTACTAAATTTTTTAAATTCCTTCTGTATGCAACTGCCGCAGAAAATGTAAGAAATAATAAGTTTCGACCTGGAACAAAAGTGTTCGGCAAGCCAGATTTTTCCATTTGAATTGCTTTTTCTTTTGTGAGCGCAGTGTCACTAATTTGCCCCAGCAAGCTAAGATCCAGTAGGTGATCTTGACCAAGTTTTGCAGTCCAATTGGGAAAGTTTACTTTTAGCTTATCAAGAAAAGTCTCGCGACATTTCAATTCAACTGAGTGTCTTTGTCCGTAACTAAATCCAATAGTTTCTACTTTTTCATACCGATCTAGTGCCCAGGCTAAACATGTAGCAGAGTCTTGGCCACCAGAAAAAAGTACTAATGCAGAAGTGTTAAAAATACTCATTGTTTCCTCGCTTTACGAAGAATTTTTTTAGTTACTGATGCTAAATAGGTAGAGAGCAAATAAACATCACTAGGTGTATTTTGAACCCCATTCCATGGTCTGTGATCATAGTCATTCAATTCCCAGGTGCCACTTGTCCATGCTGTATATGGCTTCATTAACTCAAGAGCCCTAGAGAATTCATTTTTAGTTGTTGCACCATTCACGCTGTAGATTAATTCCATGACGTAACCTAATGCAACAATTCCAGCCCCATGTTTGAGGCGCGATGTCCTTGGAACCATACCTACCCATTCCGGTTTGTAAACTTCTTTTACTGCACCGAAAAATTCATTTAATAAGTTGTAAGCCTTGTCTTCGAAGCCTTCTTCTTTTATAAGGCTTCTAAGAGCACCATCAGATGATGAGTTCATGATGAACTTCTGCATAGCTGTATCACTCAAAACCCCGAGGGGATTGGTATGTTGTTTTATTTCGCCCCACAAATTTGAACCCGGTGTGTAATTTAAACGGTCGACCATCTTGGCTGCAAAAGATCTAGCTGTAAATCTTTCTGGAAGTCCGTCCACAGTAGGTAACAATTCATATATTAGCGTTTTAGGAAGCGGTCGAGTGTTGTTGATTAAAACAAATTGCTGTCGCAGTTCGTTGTAATCCTTGCAAATAAGTGCTGAAACGAAAACTTGAAATCCAGGTTTCTCGATCCCAGAAAGTGCAGTGAGTCTTTGTTGGCCATCAACTACAAATCCAGGCTTATTTTTCCTGGCATCTATGGTTACTTCGGTAATTCCTGAACCGATTTCCTTAATTTCAACGTTGTCGATAAACGCCACAATTACTGCATTAGGCAGCAACGCATCATCGCGCTTAAGGTAGTCTCTAATTTCTTTGATATGACCAGAGATTTGATGGCGCTGAAATCCTTTTAGTTGACCATCTTCTTGGCGGCCAACACGCTCAATTTCAGAAAAATTCAATACCTCAGTTGGGGATGCTGCAAATGAAAAGACATCATGTCCTTCTGCTTGATTTGCACGAACGGCAGTAAATTTATATTTTTTCAATTTTAGTGACCTAATATTCTTTGTACATGTTTGTGATAAACGTGAAGATTGTGAAAACCTCTTCTCTTATTTCTATTACTTGATCTAAAGATGATGACTTCAACGCCGACTTTTCTGCACACATCGCAATCGCATGTTTTCCAGGGCATATCTCGTATTGTTTTGGCAATTAAATTTTCAGTTTTCTTTAATTCTTTATCTTGTGACGCAGTATCGGTGCCATCCCCTCTGACTAAAAATTGGTGATAGTCCATTACGGCATTTAAAGCTGAACTGGCTGATCCTTTTCCAACATCCAAGTCCCGAACACTTTGAAGTGCAACCTTTTCTTTTTTGACAAGCATTTCAGGGCTAAATAAACCCTTTTTCATACCCTGTACAAGTCTTGAATTTTCAATTGATTGTGGAATTCGAATAGCCGCGTAGTAATCAATTCCTCCGCTTGTATTGGGCAAATAGTAATTAGACTTTTGGTCCTTAAATGCTCTAATTAGTGGAGAAGTTGAATCAAAACTTGTAATTCCGTAATCAGTGAATTGGTGGATGTGATCTGCTTTTGCAAATCCAAGTAGATGGATGCAAGTAGAAGGAGAAATTGAATTTCTAAGATGCTTCAAAACATCGTGAATAGCATCTACTTTTAGAGGTACCAATCCCCCAATTGCTAGATATTTGTAGCCCATTTTTTCAAGTTTTTTTGCTGCTAGTGCCATACTCTTTGGCGACCATCCCTGAACAGCTCCCATAGGTTCAAATGGAAAGTCTTCTTTGGCTACTAGCTTTAGAAATTTTTCCGCATTGTCTAGAGTAATGTTGTATCTTTTTAATGTCTCTTCACTCACTACAGTGGATGGGGGGTTGCTATGATCGCAATCGAAAATTATGTGATCGGGGGAAACTCCATGCGTGAATCCGGCCTCATCATAAAATTCAATTACCTCCGAAGGTTTATAAGCAGGGTACTCATGCTCAACATAAGCAAAGGCGCCGCAATCTCCCATGAGCATTGCATTCTTAAAATTAGGGCCGCCATATCTTAAGAATTTACGCGCGCCATCACGTAAAAACCTTTGTTCCTCTGAAGTGCTGTATCTAACTTTTGATGCGGCAACGCCCTCAGCAGGTCGTATTGCGCTCATTGATACCAATAGACCATCATAGGGCGCTTCTGTCATAAGTTCGTGGGCATACATATCGTCCCAATAACGTTTTCTGCCTGGTGCATTTCGATCTTCAATGAAGTCGTAATCAGGATCAACATAATCCTGAGTATCTGAGTACAAAAATTTCATCTGCTGGCGTGGGTGTAGGTTCTTACTAAGACATCTTGAAGTTTTTTGATATCTCGTGGAGTGTTTTGAATTTCATTCCATGGCGTTCCAATTAGTTCCCAAGTGCCAGAGGTCCAATGGCAATGAGGCTCAATTTTTGTCAATTCTTTTTTGATGGACTTGATATCCTCGTCTACACCTGACAAGCGTGCATAAATTCGATCCATAAGTACACCCATTGCCAGTATTCCTGCTGAGTGCATTAAGCGACTTCTTCTGGAATCTTTACCCCATGCATCTGGGAAAACTTCTTTTACTGCTTGCCAAAATGTGCACAAGACTTTGTACATACCGTTAATGTCTATACCGTCTCTGCTGGTAGCGCCGCGATAGGGGGCCAGTGCTCCCAGCGGGTTATTCAGACTATTCCTAATCATGCTTATCAATGCAGTGTCTGTGATAACTGCATCGCTGCCCTTTTTTTCATCTGATATTCTTTTGATAGTTTTATAAAAGGGAGATGCTTTATCTTGATTTAACAAGTTGCAAAGTTCAGATGGAATTTTTCGTGAACTCAGTTCTTTGGGGAAGACAAATCCACTAGTTTCAGGAAGTAATTCGTTGATTAATCGGCCGGGGAGTGGCTTCGCTTTATTGACAAGAATAAATTGCTCACGCTGTATTTCAAGATCGTTAGACACAAAACCAATAACAGGCACTGGTATCTCTTGATCACGAGCTTGTGCTAGTGCCAGCGATCGTTGTTGACCATCAACAATCCATGCAACTCTATTGCCTTCTCCGTTAATTGGTATGGTCAAAGTACCAGATTCGGCAATGCTTTCATCTCCTGTAGGTTTGGTTCCTCTCGAGGCTTTAAAAATTACTTCTGGAGACATCGCTAAAATGATTGCATTTGGAAATAAAACATTTCCCAGGTTTAAATAGTCAACAATGCCTTTGACATGATTACGAATCTCAGTCCTTTGAAAACCTTTTAGCAGGTCACCCTCAGTACGCTCAATCCTGCTGATATCAGCAACTTTTACGATATCTGCACCCTTAACAAAAAAGGCAAACACGTCTAGATTTTTTCCTTGAGTTGTTCTGAGTGCACGGATCACAATTTCATGTTTAGATTTTTTTGTACTCATGCTGAAATTCTCTGTTCTTTTGCTAATCGAACCTGGTTCCATAGAGTACCAAAGCGATTTTGTTCACATGCTACTAATGCGGTGTCTCTTAAATATCTATGTAGTTTGTCTCTAGTGCCACCGTAGGCATACCAGTTTTTTTGAATGAGCGAAATAATTGCTTCGTCACTTAATTTGATTCTTGTTGGAATATCAGGCTTTTTATATTTCTTTAAAAAGTTATCAATATCGTTTTTAATACTACTTATGTTCTGATTGATGAAGTCAATCTCTGTTACAAAATGCTTTAGTGCTCTTTGCGCAAAGTCATTTCTAGTTCCTTTGTAATTCTTTGCTCCATCAAGTCGTTCATCGTATGGCAATGCTCGTTCTTTAAGTTTGCTAGAAATTGCTTTGCGTCCGGCAGTAGAGGTGATTATGAAAATTTTGGCAACCAACTCAGGTGGCAATTTTTCAAGTTCAATGTCTATCATCTCTAGGTAGGTAGAGGGGAGTGCAAATATGACTCCTTCTGATGATTTAATTATTTTTCTTATTGGATTTGATTTGCCAAGTTGCTGATTCAGTGCCAACCACCACTCAGAAGGGCTTTTGTTCTGAGAGAGTAGCCAATTTCCTATTGATCCTTCACCCTTCGAGACTGTCAGACTGTAATTTGGTATGTTTTGTGACGCATGGACAAGACCTAACCCTGCAGACACTACGTATAGTTCTGCTTGAAGTTTTTCAGTCACAGCAACTGCTTCAATGAAAGTCCTTCCACCATAAGTTTCTAAGGCGCTAATTTGACTTTTAGAGGATTTAACTTTGGTTGTCCATTTATTACAAAACTGGTCAAAACTAAGTCGAAAAGGGTCAAGTTTTAGAGTGTTATCTTGCCTTTTTTTTATGCTACTGCAGTTGGTTACAACATGCCAATTTTTAACTGACGGAAGGCTTGACATAGCTTAATGTAGTTATTTTTAAAAAAACAAAATATAATTTCGAATAACTGCATCATATCGGATTTTTAAAGTTTCACAATACTGCATTTTTTCTTTCAAAAATGTGGGTTTTAGCTCACAATTAGTTGCAAATTCACAGGGGCAGACCATGGCTAGAAACGAAAATTTGACAGGCGCACTTTCAACTACGGAAGACTTGATAGCAATTGCTGATTTGATGTCAAAAATTGCTGACACACTTCACCATACTCTGCGTGCAATATCAGATGTTCAATCCGTTCCTTCTGAAAAACTATATGCATTAATTACTGAGGAGTACGGACTAAGAACTCGACTTGGAATTTTGAGAGGAGATCGATCTAACCGAGTTGTTGAAGGTGTTGAAATTACCCAAAAAGAACTAGAGTCACTCTTGGTTCGTGTAACTGAAACAATAAATAAGACACGATCTTTAGAAGTTCTAGGGTCACTCGTCAACTTCATTTCAGTGTTGTGCATAGCAATTTTCCCTGGAAAAAGTAGAGTGCTTAATTTTGTGATTTCAGATCTTTTAATTGAAATTGATAAACAAATGTGATTTTGTGAGAAATTGACAATTCGATACTTAACCAAATCCCGCATCTAACCAGTCGCAGAATGGCACATAAAACCCCATAACTCCGGCAAACAGAATCCCTAACTTCACCTCAATCAAGAAGACTGTTTTCTTGCCGTGCTAGATGAGGGTGTGGCGGCATCAAGTTAATTATGGTCGGATTACAATATTTTTATAGTAGCTCATTTGGTGAGCTTTTGGTGAGCCATAGTAGACTCATCAAAGGTTTTTCTAAGGAGCACACCATGTCTATTTGGCAAATTTTGGGTAGTTTTGCAGTATCCGATTCAGGCGACACCGTTCACAAAATTTCTGACAGCCTCAGCATTTCAACCAACGGCACGTCTTACACCACCATGGGTTTAACCACTGTGGGGTCTGATGGCTCAGTCTTTATTCAGCAGGGGTGCTTTAGTTCGGATGGCGGTACGCGTATGGGCTCTGTGGCTACAGGCTTGGGTGCAGTCTTTAGACAAGACTAATAATTAGTTGTATTGTTTTTGCGTTTTCCGCAAGGCGTCTTTCAATTGCTTCACCAAAAGTGCTGGGCCAACCACTTTGACGTCGGGGCCAATACGCAAGATGTCGCCTATTAGCTCGCGTTCGTCGGAGTAGGGCACTTCTAGGGTGTAGCTGCCGTCTTTGTGTAGGGTGCCTTTTTGGTCGGGGTGCCATTCTTCGTGTTGCACCCAGCGTGCGCGCTCGGTTGTGAATTTCAGTTCTGCTGTGGCTTTGGCATGGCCGCCGAAGATGCCGTAGCCGCTTTGCATTTGTTTGAGCAACTGTTCTCGGTCGATGTCTTTGGCATCTTTGTCAAGCAACATGGTGCTTTCGATGGCATCGATGGAGAAAC
>Ga0214919_10002493_pt1 | contig 28918 bp, 25 predicted proteins | sample LL1503_MetaG_FD_177994 | JGI IMG/M metagenome (GOLD analysis project Ga0214919, IMG submission 177994) | Freshwater microbial communities from Lake Lanier, Atlanta, Georgia, United States - LL-1503 | ecosystem: Environmental > Aquatic > Freshwater > Lake | place: USA: Georgia | collected... | reverse complement strand
CGGTTTTTGGGCATATCAAGCCCGATGTGGTGTTGACGGTGGGTGATCGTTTTGAGACCATGGCCACCACGCTTGCCGCAGCCTACATGAATATCCCCGTGGCGCACACCATGGGGGGTGAAGTGAGTGGCACCATTGATGAAAGCATTCGCCATGCAGTGACGAAGTTTGCACACATCCACTTTCCCGCCAGTAAAGAAGCGAAAGAGCGCATTATTCGACTGGGCGAGCGGGCGCAAGACGTTTATATGGTCGGCTGCCCGCGCATTGACCTGGTGGCAGAAATAAAAGCTGCGCAAGAAGTAGAGTTAGATGATCACCTGTTTGACTTGGGTGTGGGTGAGCGATTTGATTTAAGCAAGCCCTTCCTGTTGGTGTCGCAGCACCCAGTCACCACCGAATACGGCACCGGCGAAAAACAGATTACCGAGACGCTGGAGGCTGTGCGTGACGTGGGCTTACCTGCCATTGTTTTATGGCCCAACGCCGATGCGGGTTCAGAAGATATATCCCGCGGTATTCGCAAGTGGCGTGAGAAGAGGCTAGATCAGAACATGCACTTCTTCAAGAACCTGCCCACAGCCACTTACATTCGCCTCATGCGCCGAACGGCCTGTTTGGTAGGCAATTCCAGCAGTGGAATTAGAGACGGTGCCTACATTGGGACACCCGTGGTGAATATCGGATCGCGACAAGACATGCGTGAGCGGGGCAGCAACGTAGTGGATGCGGTGAATGAGCGAGCGGCCATTCGAGACGCTATTTCTCGCCAGCTGAAGCATGGCTTCTATGCAAGTGAGCCCATCTATGGGGACGGCCGTGCGGGCACCAGAATTGCGGATATTTTGGCCACCTGCGAAGTGCAGATCCAAAAACGAATTACCTACTGATGGCAATTATCGGGCTGATACCGGCGCGTGGTGGCTCCAAAGGTATCCCGGGGAAAAATATCGCCCTCTGTGCTGGGAAGCCGCTTTTGGCGTACACAGCTGAGGCGGCATTGGCGGCCAAGTGTTTAGATCGGGTGATGCTTTCAACGGATGATGCGGCTATTGCAAATGTAGGCCGTGAATGTGGTTTGGATGTGCCCTTCCTCAGGCCCGCTGAGTTGGCAACGGACAGAGCTAACTCTTTGAGTGTGGTTGTCCATGCCTTAGATTGGTTGGAAAGCCAGGGGACCGTAGTTGATGCGATTGTGCTGCTTCAGCCAACTTCCCCCCTGAGAACTGCGCATCACATACGTGAATCAGTGAATCTTTTCCAGACCCAAAAGCCAGATGCACTCGTCAGCGTTGTACAGGTGCCCCATCAATGCCACCCCAATGCATTGATGCGCTTGGAGCAGGACGCACTTGTACCGGTAGTGCCCACAAGTGAAATGATATTGAGGCGTCAAGATGTATTGCCACTGTATGCCCGCAACGGCCCCGCCATTTTGATATTGAGTGCAAGCCAAATACGCAGTGGATCTTTTTATAGTGGCGTAACCGCGCCCTATGTCATGTCCCAGCGCGATTCGCTAGATATTGATACGACTGAGGACTTGGCAGTTGCTGCGGCATCTCTAGCACGGTCATCACCTGCATGATTGTTGTTGTAGGCAAGACTAGTTTCATTGCGAGAGAGTTTCTCGCAACACAAGATAGAGCGACCATCACTGCGGTAGGTCATGCTGAACTGGGCAAGATTAAAGATATGCCCAAAATCACATGCATTATTAATTTTGCATTCGCACCGGAGCTATACAACGGGCTCTATCAGCCTGAGTTAGATGTTGATAGAAAGCTCGGGGTGTTTGCTGCTACGCACGGAATTCATTATGTGATGATGAGTTCGCGAAAAGTTTATAACGCTGAGTGTCAGTGGGGGGGGCGCGAAGATGCGTTAGCGACGGGCCAAGACAGCTATGGGAAAAATAAAATTCGTATTGAGCAAGAGCTAGTTCAACTACTTGGCTCTAAGCTGACCATATTACGCCCAGGAAATGTTTTAGGCTTTGAGCGTCAACCTGGGAGAACACGGTTTGGTGCCTATATGTTGAACCAACTTGCCGACAAGAATGAAATAAAACTAACGATCAGTCCACTTGTTCGTCGTGACATTGTGCCGGTTGACTACTTTTGTGAAGTGCTTGGTCAGGTGGTGAAGAAAAAACCAAGTGGGGTCATCAATGTGGGTGCTGGTCAAGCTGTAGCGGTTGGACAAATTGCACGGTCAATATTGGAAGGCTTTGGCCGGGGACAGTTGATTGCTGATAGTACAAAGATAGCAGATGAGTTTCAGTTGGACTCGGGAAGATTGGCATCAGAACTGGGCTTGACATGTGGTGTTGAGCGTGTCGTGAAATTTAGTAAGAGTCTTGGTGTGCAGTTAAAAGAAGAAATTGAAATAAATGTTTCAAGAAATTAAAAGTACGGTGTACTGCACCATATTTGATGACAACTATTTGGCGCGAGCCTTGGCGTTGTATGAATCGCTGATGCGTGTCAATGAGACGGCGACGTTTGCATTTTTTTGTATTGATGCAAAGTCAGTTCGTCTATTGACTGCGCTAAGGCTGGAGCGTTCAATCATCGTAAGCCATGACGAGTTTGCAACGGATGAGTTGCTAAAGCTCAGGGCCGGCAGGAGCCAAGGCGAATATTGCTGGACGTGCAAGCCTTTTGCCCTTTTGCACCTTATGTGCAGCGTTCCGCAGTCAGACTGGGTGGTGTATGTTGACACCGACATGATGTTTTTTGCCGATCCTGATGAGGCACTCCCTGGTCCAAACGCACACTATCTCTTGACGCCGCACGGCTTTCATAGCGGTTTTGCCGCGCATGAAAAGTCTGCAGGCAAACACAACGCCGGGTACGTAGCCGCGCGATGTTCAAGGCACGGCGAGCAGGCAATCACTTGGTGGAAGGATCGATGCGTTGAAGGTTGCAGTGTGGTTCCCACGGACGCTACTTTTGCTGATCAAAAGTATCTCGACCAGTTTTACGAGCTGTTTCCTTTTGGTGCTTCGGCCCGTCACAAGGGGCTCAATGTAGCCCCTTGGAATGTAGAAAATTTTAGTGTTGAAACTCATGCGGGGCGCGTGCATGTAGATGATTCACCCTTATTGCTGTATCACTTCCAGGGGTTACAACTGTTTGATAATGGAACGGCCTCACTCTACATCGGCGACATGCGAATTCGTGATGTGTTGCGAGTGAATATTTACCAGCCACATTTGCTAGCCTTAGTGCGAGCCTTCGCAAGCATTAGAGCGGTTGATCCTGAATTTGCAAGTGGATTGGGAAAGCAGCGCAAGTATCTTGGCAACATTATTAAACGAGCGTTTAAGACGCTGACGAAAAGTGGCAATGTGGTGCCGTTCCAAGTCATATGAAAACTGCAGATCGTGTCGCACCCCTGACATCTCCGCGCATTCTCTTCTTAACCTCGTCGGCGTTCAATAACGTAACGGGTGGTGGAATAACGTTCACGAATCTCTTTAAGGGATGGCCGGCGGATTCGCTAGCGACTGTGCATTCTGATCCCATACCCGTGGCAAGAGATGTTTGTGAGCAGTATTTCCGACTTTCAAAGCGAGAAATTAATAGGTTGGGATGGTTGCGCTACATACCTATGAGTGCGCAGCCAAATACATCGCCAGTTATGGAGGGAGGTAAAGCACAGCAAATGGTAGTTCGGCGCACTTTACTGAAGCTAAAAACTTGGCTTTTCGGGGATGGCATACCTCAAGAGGCGTGTCTCAGCGAAGCCTTGGAGGCATGGGTCTCAAGCTTTCAGCCAACGTTGCTTTATACGATACTCAGCTCTAACGAGATGATGGAATTGGCAGAGAAATTGCGCGTGCGTTATCGTTTGCCTTTAGTTGTTCACATCATGGACGACTGGCCTTGTGCTATTTACCGAGGTGGGCTACTTTCATTTTGGCAGCGACGCAAGAAAGACCGGTTACTTCAGCACTTGATGAATGTGGCGGTAGCGCGGTTTGCCATATGCCAAGACATGGCTGAGGCTTACGAAGTCCGATACAAGAGGTCGTTTCAGTGGTTTCAAAATGCGATTGACATAGCTGTAGTGCAGCGGTTTGTGAAGAATCCCTTAGTCGTCGGATCACCCATTCGAGTGGCTTACCTCGGCTCTGTGTTTCCGAATGCACAGTTGCAAAGCCTGGTTGATTGTTGCAACGCAGTGCAGGCCCTCTACCATGAGGGCTTCGCTATTCGCATGGAAATTTACAGCCCTAGCCATGCAGCGGAGCAGTACAGGGAGCAGTTGGTGGTCGGCCCGGCAATTCGCTTGCAGGACACCATTACCGACGATGAAGTATTTTTTCGCACCTTGCAGGACTTGGACGTGCTGGTGCTGCCGGTGAACTTTGACGAACAAACCGTCCAGTACATACGCTACTCCATGCCCACAAAAGTACCCGCTTATTTGGCTGTGGGTACGCCGATTCTGGTCTATGGCCCAGCGGAGGTAGCACAAGTTGCATATGCAAAGAAAGCGGGATGGGGGATGCTCTTAACCATGCGCGACATGGGAGCGCTTAAAGATGCGTTGAAGCGGCTTGCAACTGATATGCCATTGCGCCAAGATCTTTCAGACCGTGCCCGTCAAATGGCCGCAGCGCACCATGACGCTCGCGTTGTGCGTGAGCAGTTTCAGACTGCGCTTTATAGTGCTTCGGCGAGCAATGTGGCCTTCAGTTAGAGCAGTGAAGCTGGTAATTGCATGAGTGACGCTTATAAAAAAATACTGATCGTGTTTGGTACGCGCCCGGAGGCCATCAAGATGGCGCCCGTAGTGAGCAGGCTGCGCCTATGTGCTGGTGTCGAGGTCTTTGTGTGTGTGTCGGCCCAGCATCGTCAGATGCTCGACCAAGTGTTGGAGTTGTTTGACATTCAGGCCGACTTCGATCTGAACTTGATGGTGCCCAACCAGACTTTGGCGGCCCTTACGTCACGGGTTCTGACTGGCGTCGATGAGGTACTAGACAGATTGCAGCCCGACTTGGTGCTGGTGCATGGCGACACTTCTACTGCTTTTGCGGCATCGCTTGCATGCTTCTACAAAAAAATACCCGTCGCGCATGTGGAAGCCGGCCTGCGTTCGGGCGATATCCATTCGCCTTGGCCTGAGGAGTTGAATCGGCGGATTGTGGGCCAAACGGCATCTTTACACTTTGCGCCCACCGCTTTGGCCAAGTCGAACTTGGTTAAAGAGGGGATAGCACCAACCGCAGTTTGGGTCACTGGTAACACCGTCATTGATGCGCTTCTTCACATCGTTAAGCGCATTTCTGCAGATTCCGCGTTGCAGGTCAAGCTTGCTCAAGCGATGCCCTGGTTTGATGACCCAAAGCGTCGGCTCATTTTGGTCACCGGGCATAGGCGCGAAAATTTTGGAGAAGGCATTGAAGGCGTATGCCGCGCCTTGCGCAACTTGGCATCAGATCTTGACGTAATGATTGTTTATCCGGTGCACCCGAATCCTAATGTGATGGAGCCCGTTCACCGGTTGTTGGACGGCATTGCCAATGTCCATTTAGTGGAGCCTATGGAGTATTTGTCCTTCGTCTTCCTTATGAGCAAGGCCTACTTCATCATTACCGACTCGGGCGGCATCCAAGAAGAGGCGCCGTCATTAGGCAAACCGGTGCTTGTGATGCGCGATACCACAGAGCGACCCGAAGCAGTGGCAGCGGGGACGGTGCGCATTGTGGGCTCCAACGAATCACGAATCATAGAGGAAGCTCGGCGCCTTCTATCGGACCCCGCCCACTATGCGCTGATGGCCACAGCGCATAATCCCTACGGCGATGGCAAAGCCGCGGAGCGGATCGTAAAAATTATTGAGGGAGACATCTTAGAGGATGAATTTGCATAATTCCAAAATATCGGTGTTTGGTCTGGGATACATAGGCTTGCCTACCGCGGCTGTTCTCGCCAGCGTAGGGCATGAGGTAATCGGTGTAGATGTTTGTCAGCAGATTGTGGATACGGTCAATCGTGGAGAAGTACATATTGTTGAACCTGACCTGGATGGGCTGGTTCGTGGGGCTGTAATTGCTGGGCGCTTGCGCGCCGTTACACGAGCAGAACCCGCTGACATTTTCATAATTGCGGTTCCTACTCCATTCATGGGAAATAAGAAGCCAGATCTTGCTTTCATAGAGGCCGCAACGCGAGCCATTGCACCGCAACTAAATCCTGGAAATTTGGTAATTCTGGAATCAACTTCTCCGGTGGGGACGACTGAAAAGGTCGCTCACTGGCTGGCTCAATCGAGGCCTGATTTATCATTCCCGGGGAGCATCGATGTAGCGCCGGACATACATCTCGCGTATTGTCCTGAACGCGTATTGCCGGGGAGTATTGTGTTGGAGTTAGTCCGTAACGATAGGGTTATAGGTGGACTGACGGCCAATTGCACCGAACGCGCAGTTCAGCTGTACGCAACTTTTGTGCGCGGACGATGCGTAAAAACTGACGCTCGAACTGCAGAGATGACCAAACTCACCGAAAATGCCTTCCGCGATGTAAACATCGCGTTTGCAAACGAGCTGTCAGTAATCTGCGATCAGCTAGGCGTAAATGTTTGGGATTTGATCACCCTCGCAAACTTGCACCCCCGAGTCAACATTCTGAATCCCGGCCCTGGAGTAGGGGGGCACTGTATTGCGGTAGATCCTTGGTTTATTGTGGATTCCGCTCCTGATGTGGCGCGTATGATTAGGACCGCAAGAGAGGTCAATGATGGAAAGCCGCATTGGGTGGTTGCCAAAATTGAGCGGGCGGTCGAGGACCTTAAAGACCGTAGGAGCGGGGCTGTGAAGATTGCGTGTTTGGGCTTGGCATTTAAAGCCAACATTGATGATTTGCGGGAAAGTCCTGCAGTTGAAATCGTAAAGCACCTTTTGTTAGCGTCTTCGGTATCTGGTTTATTGATTGTTGAGCCTTATATCGACCGCCTGCCACTTGATTTACAGGGCAACCCCACTGCAGCACTGGTCGAAATTGAAGTCGCGTTACGTGATGCCGATATCGTTGTGTTGCTGGTTGATCACTCGCACTTCAATTCGATAACAGCAGATCAGCTTGCCGAAAAAGTGGTAGTCGACACGAGAGGTTTTTGGCGATGAGGCAAGTACTGGTGAGCGGAGGAGCCGTAAGGCTAGAAAATGTCCCAGCGCCCTTGGTGGAGCCTGGGACAATTTTGGTGAAGACGGACCACTCATGTATTTCAGTCGGTACCGAAATGTCGGGTGTTCGCTCATCTGGTACTTCACTACTGAAACGGGCGATACAGCAGCCACAGCACGTCCGCAAAGTCTTGAATCTTGTATTGTCGGAGGGACTCAATCACGCAAAACGTGTTGTGCAGGATCGGCTATCACATGAGTCGCCTATCGGGTACTCGCTCTCCGGTACCGTCATCGGCGTCGGTCGGGACATTGCTGACATTTTCCCCGGTGATCGGGTCGCATGCGCCGGTTCGCAGTGTGCGTACCACGCCGAAGTGGTGCGTATACCCAGAAACTTGGTGGTTCGCATGCCTGATCGTGTGGGGTTTGATGAGGGATCAACTGTCGCCCTCGGTGCTATCGCGATACAAGGACTCCGGCGCGCCGGTCCTACGCTTGGAGAAACCTTCGTCGTCGTCGGATTAGGGGCGCTCGGGCAACTAACGGCTCAGTTATTAGGCCTTAATGGTTGTCGCGTGATTGGCATAGATTTGGATCCAAACCGTTTGGCTTTAGCTCAGCGCTATGGAATGGATTGGGCATTGCATCCCGCAGAAGATGCAGACTTAGAAATAGTAGGACGACTAACGGGGGGGCATGGCGCAGACGGGGTGATTATTACGGCGGCAACATCTTCAAGTGCGATTATTGCATCGGCATTTAAGATGTGTAGGAAAAAGGCGCGCGTTGTAATTGTCGGCGATATTGGATTAAATCTTAATCGTGCAGATTTTTACGAAAAAGAATTGGATATTTTTATCTCTACTTCGTATGGGCCGGGGCGGTATGATAAAAACTATGAAGAAGATGGGCGTGACTATCCGCTTGAATATGTCCGCTGGACTGAAAATCGGAATATGGTTGAATATCTTCACCTATTAGAAAGGGGGAAACTTTTTGTTGGGCCATTGATCGAATCTGTCTACTCAATTGATGAAGTGGAGACCGCTTACTCTTCCCTCCAGCTAACGCTCCCGAAACCAATAGTGGTCTTACTGAAATACCCGCATCGAGAAGAAGTATTCAATGCGCGCACCCAGATTGTGCCTACCGTAAAAAGGACTGCTAGCGATTCAAGGATCAGGGTTGCAGTTATCGGTGCCGGGAGTTTCGCGAAAGGGATGCACCTGCCAAATATTCTGGACCTTAGTGATACGTATGCCCTCCGAGCTGTAGTTAGTCGGACCGGCCATAGTGCAAAGGCCTCCGGTACTCGCTTTAAGGCAGACTACTGCGCCACAGACTATCGGGAGGTATTAGAGGATTCGGAAACTGAAGCCGTAATAATCGCCACGAGACATGATCTCCACGCAAAAATTGCGCTTGAAGCGCTTAGGGCTGGGAAACATGTACTGCTTGAAAAGCCATTGGCAGTCCAAAATGAGGATCTTATTGCTCTGGAAGAATTCTTTAAAACAGAATCTAAAAACAAGCCCCTCCTATTAACCGGTTTCAATAGGCGATTTTCACCCTACGCTGAAAGTGTCGCCAAACAAACGCGTGGCCGTACGAATCCAATGATTGTTAATTATCGAATGAATGCAGGTTACATTCCATTGGAGCATTGGGTGCATTCAACGGAAGGCGGTGGACGGAACATAGGCGAGGCTTGCCATATATACGATCTGTTCACTTTTCTTACCGATGCTGAGGTAACCCAAGTTCACGCCACTTCGATGACTCCGCGAACTGATTATTACTCATATCATGACAACTTTGTTGCAACGATCAATTTCAAGGATGGCTCAGTAGGTACTCTAACGTATACCGCTTTAGGCTCATCTGAGTACCCAAAGGAAAGCATGGAAGTATTTGTAGACGGGAAAGTCATTATGTTAAACGACTACCGCCGTATGACTACACAGGGTGGCGCGGCACACACTTTGTCCAGTCGATCGCCAGACAAAGGGCAGAAACGAGAGTTAGCCGCATTTGCGTCAGCCATAAAAGGTAAGCTACCTTGGCCTATACCATGGTGGCAACAAGTACAAGCTACCAGAATCAGTTATGAAGTCGACCGTTTATTGTCAGTTCAGCCAAGGGGGCAGAAAAGTGAAGCTCAATAATGAGGTCCGGGCATACTGGGAAAAAGAGCCTTGCGGTAGCGCTCCATCTATTGTTGGTCAATTAGACCCAGGAAGTCGTCCTTGGTTTGATCGCATAGAGATTTACCGCTACAGGATGGAGCCAATGATCCATGCAATTGCGGAGTTTCCCAGATATCATGGAAAGAAGGTATTAGAAGTTGGCGTAGGAGCCGGGACCGACCATCTTCAATGGGCGCGTGCGGGAGCTCAATGTTTTGGTGTGGACTTGACTGAGGCTGCAATCAATACTACAAAAGCTAGATTTGCCCTTTATGGATTCAGCAGCCAACTACAGAGACTGGACGCAGAGGCTTTACCTTTTCCTAATGAATATTTTGACGTAGTTTACTCGTGGGGCGTTATACATCATTCGGAAAATCCAAATGTGATCATAGAAGAGATTCAACGAGTGCTAAAGCCGGGTGGTGTATTTATAGGCATGTTTTATGGGCGACGCTCATCCTTAGTATTGAAGTATTGGATCAGGTATGCTCTGCTCTTAGGGAGACCTTGGCTAAGCTTCGCTGACGTAGTCTGGACCCGAATGGAAAGTGTCGGAACGAAATCGTACACAGCCAAAGAACTTCAGAGTATGTTTTCAGCATTCAAAGCCACAGAAACCATACCCACGATAACCAAATACGACACTGACCATTGGCCTCAATGGTTGAGTAAATTCTTCCCTGATGCCTGGGGTTGGTATATCGGTGTACGGGCTGAAAAATAATGTGTGCTATCGCAGGCTCATTGGCGTTTAGCCATTCAGGCTTTAAGGTTACTGAGTCCTTAATAGTTCAAATGCGTGATGCCATGGCGCATCGCGGGCCAGATGGATCAGGGGCTTGGATATCCGAAGACGCCCAATTGGGGCTTGGACATCGGCGCCTCTCAATCATTGATCTCTCGAATACAGCTGCACAACCGATGCAATCCGATAAGGGAAAACTGGTTTTAGTGTTCAATGGTGAGATATACAACCATGCAGAAATTCGCAAGGAGCTGACTGTATTAGGTATTAGCGACTGGAAAACCGACCACTCTGATACGGAGGTAATATTACGTAGCTTTGAATATTGGGGCATCCACTGCTTGCACAGATTTCGCGGAATGTTTGCATTCGCCATATGGGATAATAAAAAAAGAGAACTGTGGTTGGTTCGCGACAGAATGGGTGTAAAGCCCTTATACTATAGTATCCATAATGGCCGATTAAATTTTGCGTCTGAAATTAAAGCGCTTCTTCAGGATCCGGAACAGAAGCGCAAAGTAGATGAAGAGGCGCTCTTTCACTATTTGTCATTTCTAACCACGCCTGCTCCTAAAACTCTTTTTGAGGGCATAAATAAATTGCCAGCAGGTAGTTGGATGAGAATCGGTTCCGATGGCTTCGTTAAAGAGCAGCGGTATTGGGACCCGATGGATAATGTGCAGAATCCAATTAATCGATCGGAATCTCAAACGGCATCGGAGTTATTAGCTTGCTTGACTGAGTCGGTTTTATTGCGAAAAGTGAGCGACGTACCAGTAGGCGTATTTCTTTCTGGTGGAATTGATTCCAGTACGAATGCAGCGTTATTCAGTAAAGATGCTGTTAATGGGCTAAAGACTTTTTCGATTGGTTACGCTGGTACCTATGATAGTAATCCTGATGAATTAGAGTATGCGAGGCAGATGGCCGCGACTTTAGGTGCCATAGGTTTCGAAGCAAGACTGTCAGTAGACGATCTCTTGGGTTTTTTGCCCAAAATGGTACGTCTGCAGGATGAGCCGATAGCAGACCCAGTTTGCTTCCCACTGTATTTTGTGTCCAAGTTAGCGCGCGATAACGGCGTCGTTGTCTGTCAAGTGGGGGAGGGTGCGGATGAGCTTTTTTGGGGCTATCCGGGTTGGAAAACATCACTTCGCCTGCAGCGATACAGCGACTTGCCCTTGCCGAGGCTTTTCAAAACTGCAGGACTTTTCCTAATGCGCCTGCTCGGAAAGGAGCTCTCATTTCCTTATGAATGGTTGCGTAGAGGCTCGATTAATGTGCCAATCTTTTGGGGCGGCGCTGAGGCATTTACTGAAACCCATAAACAGCGGCTGCTTTCACCAAGGTTGCGAAACAAGCTGGCTGGAGTCTCCTCATGGGACGTGATTGCGCCCATTCGAAGTCGCTTTGAATCAAAAACTTGTGAAAAATCAGCTTTAAATTGGATGACTTACCTGGATCTGAATATACGTCTACCAGAGTTGCTATTAATGCGCGTCGATAAAATGAGTATGGGTGTTGGCGTGGAGGCTCGGGTTCCCTTTTTGGATCATAAATTGGTAGAGCTAGCATTCAGTATCCCGCAGTCGTTAAAAACTAAAAATGGCGTCCTTAAATCGATTCTTAAAAAGGCTGTCCGCGGACTAATTCCCGATAAGGTGATCGATCGTAAGAAACAGGGCTTCGGAGTCCCAATTCATGAATGGTTTTTTGATAAACTAGGGGTTGAGATCGAAAAAGAGTTAACTGAGTTTTGTAGTAAAACCGACTTTTTTGATCCACTAGAGGTTAAGCGCCTCATTAGAACCCGCGAAGCGGCGCAGGTGTGGTATCTTTTTAACTTTGCACTGTGGTGGAAGGAGTATATTCGTGAGTGAGTGTACTTACGGCCTAGCAAAGCGCCTGCAGTTTGTATCTGAATTGATCACCCGCTTAGAGCCCCAAAAGATCCTAGATGTAGGATGCGGAACAGGAGATAACCTGACGCAACAACTGGCGAAGATGTTCCCTGAATATCGTTTTGTAGGTATAGACAGCGATATGGCTAGTATTAACTACGCAAATAGCAGGCGCACTACTGAAAATATTGAGTTTTTTGTAGCCGATGAGCAAGCGCAGCTTGGTAGGTTTGATTTGGTAATTGCGTCTGAAGTCATTGAGCACGTCGAGAGTCCGACAGTTTTCTTAGAGTTTTTAACCAATTCCGTCGAAAAAGATGGGAATATAATTTTGACATTGCCAAATGGATTTGGTCCCTTCGAATGCGCGGCGATGCTGGAAGCGTTTCTGCACTTTATTGGTGTTCTTGCAGTAGTACGGTTTTTTAAGCGCTTAATTGTTGTCTCATTACCAAAAAATCAATTCAACGATACACTGGCAATCAGTCCGCACATCAATTTTTTTAGTTATTCAAAATTTAATACTTTGATAACGGATTGCGGGTTTAGGGTCGGAAAATATCAGGCAAGAACTTTTTTATGCGGCTTCGGATTTGATCATTTGATAAAGTCGGAGCAGATCCTGTCATGGAATGCTAAGGTTGCTGGGCGGCTCCCGCCACAGTTTGTAAGCGCTTGGATGTTTTTATTGATCCCACCAGATAGATTTGTTTCTTGTGAAGCCAAAGCCTCGTTATTCTCTAGGTTTCGGAGATATATCAATGAAGTGCGATGGGGACTCAGGTGAAGGGCATGCCTTGCGAACTTCACGCGTGTACTTCGTGGCATTGAAGTGAAGGGTGGCTATTTTCCACAGGATCTGTTTGGCCGTGTTTTTCGCCGAATCAGACGGTATGTTCGCTCAGAGGTGGGTAAGGCGATGGCTCAGGTATGGGGGAGTTATGCTTTCTTACCCGGTCGTACGATTGGCCCCATTGCCAGCTACCTGGGTAAAATCGACAGCGGATTTATTGCCGATTTAAATTCTGATTATCCAGGCTACTTTGAGCTAGTGGTCGCACAAGCTGATCGAGCTCTGCGGCATAATTTTGATCTACTTGGCTCGGGTCCTGTAACCGTCGCCTACGGAATACAGTGCAAAGGCGTCGAGGGAGTAATGTTCCCACCTGTAGATGCCCCTAAAATCGACCAAGCGGGTTCTTGGTTACGCTGCCGAATAAACTATGCGAACAGGGAAAGGTCGGCCGACATATGGAGAGGTGTCGATCCCTTCTATAGCCCAGTAGATTGGCAGATTGACTTTAAGTCTGGGTATCGGTGGCGGGAGAATGTCTGGCATAGTGACATTAGGTTTGGACATATAACCGGAGTGGATATCAAGGTGCCCTGGGAATTGGCCCGAATGCAGCACCTGCCGACTTTAGCTTTGGCGGCCGGCATAGCCCGGGAAAGCATCCTAGAAACGCACGATCCGGAAGTCTACGCTAAGGAGTTTAGGAATCAAGTGCTTGACTTCATTGCTAACAATCCACCAGGCTTTGGGGTTAATTGGTCATGCCCGATGGATGTCGCTATACGCGTGACGAACTGGGTGATAGCGAGAGATCTATTTGGTGCATCAAATGCTTCGTTTGCCGCGAGTTTTGATCAAGAGTTTATACTAAGTGTAATATCACATGCGCGCCATATTGCTGCAAACCTTGAATGGGCTCCTAAGCATCGAGGGAATCATTATCTCGCAAACGTTGTGGGGTTGATGATCGTTGCAATATACCTTCCTAGCTCTCGCGAGGTGGACAGTTGGTTATTGTTTGCCGTAAGTGAGTTTTTCTCTGAGGCAGATTACCAGTTTCACCCAGATGGCAGCAACTTTGAGGGATCAGTTTGCTACCATCGACTCTCTGCTGAAATGATTTCTTGGGGTATAGCGTTCTTGATGAACCTCAATGCCGAAAAGGCGAATCGACTATCCCAGGTGAATTTTCAAAAGTCGCTCCGAATACTACGGGGTAGGACGACGGCGGTGCGATTCCATACCCGGCCAGACGGTCAAGGTAAATGGCCAATAGCCCCATATTTTTGGGAACGACTAAAGAAAATAGGCGACTTCACAGCGGGATTGACAAAGCCCGATGGGTTGGTTGTCCAATTTGGCGATAATGACAGCGGACGGTTTATAACACTTGGCAGTCGTGAGCAACTCATAGCCGCTAATGATCCAAGTTCGCCAATATGGTCGTTGGATCACAGTTCCTTGGTGGCGGGTATCAACGCATTACTTGGACGCTCTATCGCAGCAGAGTCAAACATAAGTGACGCGGCAGCAAAACTTAGGCTCGCCATTGCGGGGCAGCCAAGACTGAGGCTGTTCTCCTCAGAGAAAAAGGAGAATCAATCGTGTAGCGACACTATCATTGGCACAGATAAGGATTGGTTGGACTGGTGCACGCGATATGAGGAAGTGCCAGAGGGCAGCCGTTGGCGAACAATATTTGAATGTAAGTCCTTAGACCTTTTGGGAGGCTTGGATTTAATCGCCTTTAAAGGGATGGGGTGCTATATTTTCCGAAGTGCGCATCTATATTTGGCCGTTCGATGCGGTGAGATTGGGCTCGCAGGTTTAGGCGGCCACACACACTGCGACCAACTCGCAATAGAGCTCACCATAAACCGTGCAAATATTGTGCTTGACCCGGGCACCTTTATTTATACACCTTTCCCAGATAAAAGAAACGAGTACCGATCTGCTCTCGCGCACCATGTACCACGGGTTCGGGGGAAAGAGCCTGCTGACCTCAACAGAGGAATATTTGATCTAAGAAGTTCTGCACCTGGGGAGTGCTTGTACTTTGGCCCCAATGGTTTTGTTGGTCGCCATCGAGGCTATGGTAGTTGGATATACCGATTAATTGAGGTAAAGAACGACCGAGTTGTAATAAAAGATTTTTCAAATGGTGATCTCTTACTTGATGACCCTTCGCCGCATCAATTGAAATATTCCCAGTCATACGGACGGCAAATGCCATATTATAATAAATGCATATCTTGATTATTAGTTATGCCTACTTTCCAGTACTGTCGCCGCGCGCATTCAGATGGACCGCAATTGCTGAGGAATTAGCACATCGCGGTCACAAGGTGGAAGTAGTTTGTGCAAGCAGTACAGACCAACCGCGGGAGGAGATCCGAAATGGTGTTCGAATTCATCGCGTTGGCACCGCAACCCGGGAAATTATTAAACGATATCTTGGCCTAGAAGAAACAAGGGTTTCTTCTCTATCAAAAAAAATAGAGAAAAGAAAGTCTCCTAATAATAAATGGTTAGCAGAAATTTCAAAACTAGCTTACAGTACTACGATTAAACTATTTCTATGGCCCGACTTCGCGGCATTATGGTATTTTGCAGCCAAGAGCAGCGCACACAAGTTAGTAAGAGTTAGTACTCCAGATATACTAATAACCAGCTCCTTGCCATACACATGTCATCTAGTTGGCCTGAGTATAAAGAAGGCCTTGAATCTTTACTGGGTTGTTGATATAGGAGACCCTTTTTCATTCACAAAAACTCCTGCTATTAACAATATTAGACTTTATAATAAACTTAATTCCTTGTCTGAGGCAAAGGTGTTGTCAACTGCTGATGCAATAACGGTAACAACTCGCCAAACTAAAGATCGATATTTATATTATTTCCCTAACACCAGCGAGCAAGCAATAAGCGTCATACCACCCTTGTATTCGCTCACGCAAAAAGGGGGAAATTTGCCTAAATTCTTAGCGAAGTAGGGAAAATAAGACTCGTATTTGCAGGAACTCTGTATCGAGATATTCGAAATCCTACCCCACTATTGAACCTTTTTGAGCGGTTACTTGCAACATCATTGGGGCGGCATTTGGAGCTTCACTTCTTTGGTGTGGTGAACGATTGTGCTCCATGTTTTGCGCCGTATAGCAGCCTTGAAGGATCTGCACTTTACCTTCATGGGTTGAAGCCGCGCCAAGTAGTGCAGGCGGCTATGCAAGAGTCAACCGTTTTAGTCAACTTAGGGAACGCGACGGACTATCAATTGCCAAGTAAAGTGATTGAATACTTGGCGCTGGGAAAACCAGTTTTAAATATAATACAAGGCACTGGCGATGCCTCTAATATCTATTTAGGCGATGCTCCTGGAATATGTAATATTTTAGTGGAGAAAATCCCGAATTCGATTACATTGATTGAAAGGGTGGTTCAATTTTTAAATTCTCCCCCCTCAATCAGTTTTGAGTATATAGAGCAAATTTCAAGCCGATACGGGCCAGCCAACATCACAGAACAATATTTGCAGATATTCCATAAGTCCGAGCATGTACTAAAAGCCAAATGTTAAAAGTATTGAACGTGAATACGTCCATTGATCTGCGCAGGGGCGGCGGTACTGCCGAGCGAACCTTCCAGATGAGTCGCCATATTGGAAAGGAGAGCGACATAGAATGCACGGTTTTGACACTGGATATTGACATAACTCAATCCAGATTGGAGTCATTGTATCCAGCGCGGGTTGTTTTAGTTCGATGCATTTGGGAGCGATTTTATATTCCGTTACCTCAGCTTACTCGGATACGAGATTTAGTAGCTAATGCGGACATAGTGCATCTGATGGGACATTGGAGCGTACTGAATATAATTGTATATTTTGCCTGCAGATCACTTAATAAGCCGTATGTAGTATGTCCCGCTGGCACACTGCCAATATTTGGAAGATCAAAGTTATTCAAAAAAACATATAATATTTTAATCGGCAAAAACATCATTCGCGATGCTGCGGCTTGTATTGCTGTCACGACCGCTGAGCGGGATGATTTTCGTGAGTATGGAGTGAACCCCAGAAATGTGATCGTAATTCCCAATGGGGTTAATCCCCAGGACTTTCCAGAAGTTGATAAGGATGTATTTCTTGGGAAGTTTGGCCTCCGTGGTGTGCCATTTTTATTGTTTATGGGACGACTGAACCTAATAAAGGGGCCCGATATCCTATTAGAGGCTTTTGTCAACATTGCTGATGCCCATCCTGACCTTCATCTTGTCTTTGCTGGTCCAGATGAGGGCATGTTGAGAACATTGATGCGTTCCGCATCGGCTGCTGGATTAGTGGACCGCATCCATTTTGTAGGGTATCTGATGGGCGATGACAAGAGCGCGGCGTATAGGACGGCAAAGCTACTCGTCGTACCGTCGCGGCACGAGGCTATGTCCATAGTGGCTGTGGAGGCGGGAATTTGCTGCTTACCTGTGTTATTGACGGATCAATGTGGATTTAGTGAAGTCCGCGAAGTGGATGTAAGGCTAGAGGTGCCCGCTACCAAGGAGGGAGTTGCGTTGGGTTTAACTTCGTTGTTAAATACAGGTGCTACTCTGCCAGCGCTTTCGGAGAAATGGGGTGCTTTTGTGAGGCGCAACTTTACATGGAGTAACCTTGGCCCCAGGTACTATCAGCTGTACCGCATAATTTTGGCTAGCTGGTGATCGATTCACAAAGGCATAAACCTCGCAAAGCTTACATTATAGAATTTAGAAATGCTGGTTCGTACTAAATATGAAGTTAACTAATAAAAAATTTATTTTATTTCTCCTTGCGCTAGTTGTAGGGACTCTCACACTTATTGGCGTATTTAACGCCAGAGAAAAACGGACATGGCCCTTTAACTCCGGGCTATCGCAGTGGTTCTCTCCCAGCCTAAAGAAAATTGTATATGATTTAACTAGCCCCAGCGGTCGGGTAGTCAGTTCATTTCTTTATAATATCTATATTAGTTATTATAGTATTCCCGATCCTGAAGCCGCCGGTGGCGGTGGTGCTGTTAATGAGCTTATCCCAGGAGTAGCTTTAGTTGCAGAAAATAATGGCCAATTGCTAATTTTCCACGAAAAGACGGGGCTCTTTGATCGCGTTGAGTCAGAGGCGATTACTAAATTATTCTCAAGCGTTCGTGATGTGATTAGGTTCGACAAGAGCAACGTCTCATATCTGGCTTTATTGGGAACTACAAAGGAGTCGAATGGATGTAAAGGGATAGCGTTGTATCTTTCAAAGTACGATTTTTCCCCTGAAAAAAATAAACTGACCGTTGATCAGCCCCGCCTGCTTTGGGCTACCGAGAAGGGTTGTAAAGATCCCGTGGATAACAACGCCGGTGGAAGGGTGGTCTATCGAGAAGACATTTTTTATGTATCGACCGGTTGGTTCATGGGCGGTGGTAGTTTGGATGATACCCCACCTTTGGCGCAAGAGACCGACAATTCCTTTGGGAAAATCATGAAAGTCGCGTGGAATGGCGACTCAGAATTGATATCAATGGGGCATCGCAACCCGCAGGGTTTGTTTTTTGCCAAAAACGGCAGTATCTTGTTTTCAACAGAGCACGCAATCCGAGGGGGAGACAAGTTAAATATAATTGCAAACGGTGCCAACTATGGTTGGCCTTGTGAAGTCTACGGTACGCCCTATGGCTATGATTTTTCAAGACCGACCGCAGAGGAAAAATATACCATCAAAAACGGGAAGTGTTCGGAAAAGGCATTCACCCCGCCAATTTTTTATTGGCCTGATCTCACTGGAATTTCCCAGGGTTTAGAATACTCCGGGAACGAATTTGCGGCTTTTCAGAACAACTTGTTGGTGGGATCATTGGCGGGCACCTCAATATACCGCATTAGGTTAGGCGACGCCAATAACGTCATGTTTATCGAACGAATTAACGTTCATGAAAGGGTGCGTGACCTAACTTTAACATCGGAGGGAAAGATTCTTGTGCTCACCGATGGCGGGAGTTTATTAATGTTAAGTAAGCACGACTGATGTTACCGTGGCCATGGAGAATTTAGAACAGGAAGCAAATTATTTCCACTATTGCTTGTTTCGCTGTCCCGCACCTGAGCGCTTAATTAATTTGTATGTGCAGTTTAATGGAGAACATTCACAAAACTCTAGATTTGATTTGAACGAGACACGTACAATCGCGACGATTGTAAGAATGAGATTGGATGCAGTTGGGATTGAGCACTGGCTGCGCCGGCAGGGTCTAAGACATTTGCTTTCAAGAAAACTACTGTTGATTATGTATATTGCTGAATGCGATAGTATGCATCCTGACTTCCGTGTTTGTGTATCAGGCGCTGTGTGCGGCTACATGGCTGTTGTATCTGCTCTAGTTACGGGAGTCAAGCACCTAGTTGTCGGACGAATTCAAATTGCACTCTATGCTTTACTTTAAAAATGTCATTGTCGGATCTGGACCCGCTGGCGTCGCTGCTGCTTTAATCCTAGATCAGCCTGGAACTTGCCTATTGGATGTCGGACATCGGACTGATTATGAGTTTCCCTATCGCACCCTGCCGGAGGCTCTCTCAAATGGCGCAGTCAGAGATATTTTGGGAAGAAATTGGGAAACTCTTGTCAATATCTCATATCCTCTGAATCTTCACCCGAAGTTGCGAGCCCAGGGTGTGCGACACGCCTTTCAGGGCGAGGTATTTGAAGTGTTAGATCAGCTTGGCAGGCTGATCGTTCAAGGCCGCGGGAGCTTTGCGTTGGGAGGTATGGCCAACGTGTGGGGTGCACAGCTCCTACGCTATACCGATCGAGACATCGCGGAGGCGGGGCGTTGGTTAATAGGGGCAGCCGAACTTGGCCCATACTATTCCCTCCTTGAGGCACATATTGGTATTTCAGGCGTTTGCGATGCGATGGGGCCCTTTCTTGGCGACACAGAACGTCTGTTGCCGCCTGTGCCTATGGGGGATGCTGCTCGTCACTTACTTCAGGTTTACAATAGTAACAAGACGCACATTCCCCTTGTAATAGGTCGCCCAAGGCTCGCCGTTTTGACGCAGGCTTTTCAAGGACGAATGCCTTGCGAATACTCGGGTACTGAGTTTTTGACCCCTGCCCAAACTGGCGTTTATAGCCCGCTCGTGACTTTGGATGTTCTTAAGAGTCACGGGAATATTACCCAGATGACCCAGCATAAGTTACTTACTTATACCGAGTACGCAGATCATGTCGATCTTGAGGTTGAAATCCTGCGGACCAAAGAGAAGATACAGATTAGAACAAAGCACCTACTCCTAGGATGTGGAACCATACAGACTGCCAAGATGGTGCTGCTGGCCAACCAGCAACCCAATTGGAGCCTTCCGTTTTTAGATCACCCACCAACTTTACTTCCAATTTTCATACCTCGTTGTTTCGGTAGATCAGAGCCATCTCGACTCTACCCTGTCCAATTGATAGGGGTGCTGAGTGGGCTTATCAATAGAGATATGATCAGCTTCTACAGCCCGATTGGGATGTTATGGTCGGACCTCATTCCTGATATTCCATTGCCGCTGAACGCCGCAAGATCTATTTTAAGTAGTATGTGGAGTAGCTTGCTGGTTGTCCAAATATGGGAATCTTCGACGAATGGTGAGCGCAATCGACTGACAGTAGATCAACAGGGAAAGATTTCAATCAAATATAGCGACATCAAGCCATATTCGAATATGGCAAAATTATTGTCATCGTTACGCCTTTTGGGGGGCTATTCGCTGGCATCTTTGGCCTCCTCTCCTCCACCTAGTTGGGGTTTCCATCACGCAGGAACCTTACCCATGAAGGCAAGCCCTTCATTGTTTGAAACTCATGTGGATGGTCGTCTGTGGAATAGTAGGCGGATCAGAATAATTGACGGAAGCGTATTGCCATCGCTGCCTGCAAAAAACCATTCTCTGACAATTATGGCAAATTCTGCCCGTATCGCTGATATCACCAAATCATGCGGATATTGATAATTGGTGCAACGGGTTTTATCGGCTCGAGATTGGTGGAAATTTCAACGCAAAGAAATTTTGACATCGTGGCGCTTTCGCGAAACAATGTTTCTTTGCCCAGCAGGGTATCTTGGTTCAAGTGGGCGCTCGGCGAACCCATACCGGAAGCTGCACTGAAAGATGTAGAGGTAGCCATTTATCTGGCCCATGACTTTGATGGGCTAACAGGAGCCGAAACGACTCGAGCTGCAACAGTGGCCGCATTTACCAATGCGGCCAAGGCGGGTATCAAGAGACAATTATTCTTTTCCTCGTATTCTGCGGGTCAGCATGCGAACTCGGTTTATGGTCTAACTAAGTACCAAATCGAGACTGAAATTAGAAAGGTTCCCGGCACAACAATTGTGCGGCCAGGGTTGGTAATTGGGGCTGGGGGGCTTTATGGGAGAATTCAAAAGTTTGCAAAGCGTCTACCAATATTGGTCTTACCAGAGGGCGGAAAGGGTCTTATACCTGTAATTCATCTTGACGTTCTGTGCCAAACAACGCTCAATTTAGTTGACGCTAAAAAGTCTATGGCTGAGGTAAATCTATTTTACAAGGAGCCGGTAACACTACGACAACTGGTATTTAAAGCCTGTGGCCAGCCCAACAAGACTCCATGGATACTGCCTGTGCCAACTCGATTGCTGTTGCGCTTAATCACGTTTTGCGAATTGATTCACTTGCCGCTGCCAGTGAGCGCGGATAACCTAAGGGGATTCATCGCCAATCAACATGCGAAACACGAACCAACTCAATTCATGGAATGGGATGAAGATACGCTGACGATGGCTAATCGTGACCATGAATACTAAATTTGCCCTGCTAATCGGCCAGCTTTTTGGGCGTCAATACCTATTGTTTTTCATAAACGGGTCACTTCTTGGTATTATTGCAATGAGCTTGCATTTCCTGATTTACAACTGGATTACAGAGAAAGGCAACTTGTGGTACGCCATCGCATCAGTCGCTACCTACGCCCCATTGATTATTGTCAATTTTTTGATTCAAAGTATGTACATATTTCAGAAAAAAGGTCTATTTTGGAAATTTTTGATTGCGAACTTATCAATTATGTTCGCCGTTTCCTGTTTAGCCCCGGGTTGCCGCTTTGCGGTATCTTTTTTTCTTGGACCTAAATGGGGAGATCTCATAGGGTTTGGGGTGGCGTCCTTGCTGATGTCTGTTCCTTCGTATTTCGCCAAGAGGCTATTCGTGTTCCATCAGCGTTTCGATGCATAGTCTTGACCAGTGGGCAGCGGTCCCGCCGCTTTCTCTCATTTATTCCCTAATGCTGATATGCGGCTTAGACTTTGCGGGGGCCTTATTTTTGCGGCTACTAGGCTTCCAATCAAAAAAAGTGACGGATTGGATTCGCTGGCAAGCTCCGATGTTTGGAGCGATGTCGTTGGCGATCTTTCTTTATCCCGTAGCGCTTGTTGGATATTTTTCACTAACCGTCATAAAGTCTCTTGCATTTATCTGCTGCTTTCTTGGGCTAATAAACGTCATCAATGCTGGCAAACGGCTATGGCTGCATCGACTCGAGGTATTCCATTTAAAAATCCGAGATCGATTAGATTGGCTTAATCGCGTATTTTTATTTTTGCTGATAACGGGTATGGGCCTATTAGCATGTGGGCCCGTCACGAACGCCGACGCATTAGATTATCACTTAGGGGTAGCAATAGCGATACTTAATGAAGGCCAAATGCCTGCATCGCCCGAATGGATAATTGGACGACTCGCCGGCAATGGGGAGGTGTTGAATGCTTTCGCACTATCAATTGGGGCTGAACAGTTTGGTTCATTATTGCAATATGTAAGCCTTCTGGGTATATTTGGTACGATTAGGTTTGGGACGCCCTTCCGACTTACCGCATTAAACACTAGGCAGAAAGAAATAATGGCACTTGCCGCGTTTTCGGCGCCTGTCTTATTGTTTCTCGTAAGCGCCCCAAAGCCCCAATTATGGCCAATATCAATGACTTCGTTTGCGTTCGCACTGGTGGTTCATCCACAATTATCGTGGCATAAGAAGGGAAGGGCATTATTAAATTTCATGCTCATATGTATTTTGTGCATGATGGCATCTCAAGCAAAATTTAACTATCTGCTAGGTGGTGGAATCGTCGGTATGATTGCCTTAGCAAGGATGAAGTGCGAACGACTTTTTTTTTCCGCTTTAGTTATTTTTGCAGTGTCAGCGGCATTCATATTATTACCCCCAGTTAGCTGGAAGGCGCACGTATTCCAAGCAAACTGGATGGAAGCGTTTTTGACTCCCCTGCCCGGACATCTACCCGGGACCGACGCATTTTTGCAAATTGCAAAGAATGCCAAGGACTTGGATAATCTCTTTTCGTTTCCGCTGCTATTGTTAGCGCCAACAAGTTTCGGAGCGTTTTCGACACTGCTTGGATTTGGTGGTGTTGTATTAATAGGCATGCGCACAGGTAGAGATCCCTGGATCAGAGCAGGCATATTCGGGGCGGTCGCTTTGGTAGCGCTCTCTGTTGGGTTAGCACCTCCCTCGGCGAGGGTATATGTTGAGCCATATTTTTGGTTAATGATGTTGCTCTCTTTTCAAAAAACTACATGGGGTTGTCGGCAGTACTACTATATAAAGTGGGTAGTGTATGCTCAAGCATGTATTTTTGTAATTGCTTGCTGGTTTGGTGTATTTGCGCAACTACCTGGCGCTCTGAGTGAGCAATGGCGACGGCAAGTAATGCGCCAAATGGCTAATGGTTACGAAATAATGGAGTGGGCGGACGGTGTGTTGCCTAAAAATGCCGTGGTCCTTAATGGTCATCGGTCAATGGCCCTGATGCCTCGCGATGCTGTCGCATATGACTGGGGCAACTATTCTGATCCCAGAAGTAGCGACGCAGATATTTATTTAAACCGGCTGAGGGAACGAAAAGTGAGCCACTTGTTGTTGCCATCGGAGATCACTCCTAGCATGCCATTATATAAATGTTTCGGAGAAATTACTGCGGGCCCGGGAATCGGGCACATAGCGACTCGGAACCCTTTCAACCAGGGTGCGACCTATCGTGCGTGGATTGTTGAATTCGATGCAACTAAATTACCGGAGTGCGCAAAATAGTCCTGGTTAACGTTTTTGACAGTATGAGTTATATTTTTAGATCTCGCGTCAAAAGCTCAAATGATAACTTATTGTGATGGGATATAGAATCCAATATGAGGCCAACCGTGAGCATCAGAACGGCTACTATCTCTAGGCCAGTAGATAATAATGCTAATGGTATATGATGTATGTAACGGTATTGTAGCCAATCGTCGAAAACCGGTATTGCTGTAATAACTCCTACAGCGCTAACACAAATGCCTAGTCCTCCAAAAAATACTAGCGGTTTATAATACCGGAGTATATTCATGATGGTGAAAATAACCCTGACCCCATCGGAAAATGTACTCAATTTGGAAACGCTTCCAACCGGTCGGTTGTAATAAGATACCGGGATTTCCTTGATCCTAAATCTTTTGTCTAGCGCGTGAAGAGTCATATCGGTTTCAATTTCGAATCCTTCCACCAATATAGGGTACGACTTCACGAAGCGCCTGCTCATTACGCGGTAGCCACTCATAATATCATTTAGCGAAGCTTTAAAAAGGGAGTTAACTAAAAATCGTACTAGACGATTTCCAAAACCATGTAAATATCGCTTGTTTTGCGAATCATAGTATCCGCTGCTAATCCTATCTCCGACAACAAGATCGGCGACGTTGTTTAAAATAGGATCAATCAGTGCAGGCGCCTGTTCAGCCGGATATGTTGAATCTGCGTCAGCGAGTACGTAAACATCAGCCTCAACAGCCCTAAATGCGCACCGAACGGCATTTCCCTTGCCTTTTCGGCCTTCGAAAAGCACTCCACCGGAACAGCCGATAGACAAAATTGTTGATCTTGCAATTGTTTGCGTCCCATCATTTGAACAGTTGTCAATAACCCATATCGAGGCAGCAGGCAAGGCTGCATGAAAAGATCTGATCGTGGCTTCTACAGTTGTTTCCTCGTTGTAGGCAGGAAGTAAGAGGGCTAATTTGGCGACCATACTGGTGGATTATGAATATAGATACGGCGGAAATTATCATTCAAGTACAGCACGCTGCTGAATTTCACTGAATTCTCATCCAACTGGTAGATCCTCAAATGTCCGCCATGCAAATTTGTTAAAGTCGAGCTAACCGTATCGGACAGAAACGTTATGGTTTTGTCGTGTATAGGGATTCGCCTTACAACGTGCAATTTGACAACCAATTTTACATCTAAGCGGCTGCACCCTTCACGTGCGCTGGATTTGTCGTTTGTTTCCAGAAGGCTCGGCGGTGTTGATTTTTTGGGTTTTTTTTATGGCTGAGGCGTGACCTTTATCCTCGGCATTAACGCCTTCCACGGCGACTCGTCCGCCTGCCTTTTCCGCGACGGCGAGATGATTGCCGCTGCCGAGGAAGAGCGTTTCCGTCGAATCAAGCATTGGGCAGGCTTTCCTTCCGAGTCCATCCGCTATTGCCTGGATGTGGCAGGTATCGGCCTTCGGGATGTTCAGCATGTCGCGATCAACCAGGACAGTCGTTCTAACCTAGGCCGCAAACTGGCATACACGCTGAGCAGCAGCCCAAGCATTGCCATGTTGATCAACCGCTGGCGCAACAAACGCAAGCGCGCCGGGGTTGCCGAACACCTTTCTGCGGCCTTTCCGGGGAAAACCTTTCGTGGCCGAGTCCACCACATTGACCACCATGTGGCGCACCTGGCGTCGGCCTTTTACGCCAGCCCGTTTGACGATGCCTTGGTGGTTTCTGTTGATGGCTTTGGCGACTTCGCCAGCACGGCATGGGGTCTTGGTCATGGCAGCATGATCGACGTGAAGGGGCGTGTGTACTTCCCGCACTCCTTGGGCATTTTTTACCAGGCTATCACGCAATTTATCGGGTTTCCGAACTACGGCGATGAGTACAAGGTAATGGGGCTAGCCCCTTATGGCGAGCCGCGCTATCTGCCACAAATGCGCAAAATTGTGTTGTTGCAGGCGGACGGTAGCTTCAAGTTGAACCTAGACTGCTTTCGCCACCACAGGGAGAACATCGCCCATAAATGGGAACAGGGTACGCCCAAATTTGGCACCTTGTATGCGAAGGGCTTGGTCGATTTGCTAGGGCCGGCGCGTGGTGCGGACGAACCTTTGTCGCAGCGGCATTGGGATATGGCGCGCTCTGCACAAGCTATGTATGAAGAAGCTTTCTTCCACCTCCTCAATGCCTTGCAAAGCCGCTATGCCCTCGATGCGCTGTCATTGGCGGGCGGGTGTGCGATGAATTCGGTTGCCAACGGAAAGGTGCTGTTGAAAACACCGTTCAAGCAACTCTACGTGCAATCAGCGGCTGGCGATGCAGGGGGCGCAATTGGCGCTGCGTACGCGGTTTGGCATCAACAGCATACAGACCGTGGCCCTGCGCATGCGCATGCTTACTGGGGTCCGGAGTTTACCGATGCGGAAATCGGCCAATTACTAGACAAACGTCAGGCCGAACTGTTAGTCCAGGGCTGCGCGGTAGAGCACATGGAAGATGTGGGGTTCCTATGTGATCACACTGCCGCAGCAATCGCCCGTGGCGAGGTGGTCGGTTGGTTCCAGGGGCGCATGGAATGGGGCCCGCGTGCATTGGGTAACCGCAGCATTTTGGGCGATCCGCGCCGCGGGGACATGAAAGACATCTTGAACCTGAAAATCAAGCGCCGCGAGTCGTTCCGTCCGTTTGCGCCCTCGGTGTTGCAGGAAGCGGTGTCTGAATGGTTTGAGCAGGATGCAGATGTGCCTTTCATGATGCAGGTTTACCAGATACGGGCCGATAAGCGAGCCCTGATACCAGCGGTCTGCCATGTTGACGGCTCCGGGCGCTTGCAGTCGGTGATGCAGCACACCAATCCGCGCTACCACCAACTCATCCGCGCTTTCGAGGCCTTGAGTGGTGTGCCCATGGTGTTGAACACCTCGTTCAATGAAAATGAACCGGTGGTGTGCCAACCGGCGGAAGCTTTAGATTGCTTTTTACGTACCAAGATGGACGTGTTGGTGATGGGTAATTGGATGGTCAGGCGCGCTGCAATTGATTCGAATTAGGACAGGCATGGGGCCGCTGATTTCTATCATTACTGTCAGCTTTAACAGCGAGAAAACGATTGAACGCACGTTGAAGTCGGTTGCAGCGCAGACTTACAAGAATGTTGAACATATCGTCATTGACGGCGCATCCACAGACGGCACTGTTGCGTGCATCAGCAAGCATGTTGACGCCATTTCTTACTTCTGTAGCGAACCTGACGCAGGGTTATATGACGCGATCAACAAGGGCTTGCACATAGCCAAGGGCGATGTCATCGGCTTGATGCATTCAGATGATTTTTTTGCAGATGATGGCATCTTGGCTGAGATTGCAGAGCAGTTTGCACGCGGTAACGTGGATGGCGTTTACGGTGATGCTGCATTTTTCCGCCCTCATTCCCCCGATAAAACCCTACGCCTCTATTCATCTGCCAGGTTTTCTCCTGATCGCCTGAGTGGGGGCTGGATGCCCGCGCACACGACTTTGTATTTGCGCCGGGCCATGTACGAAAGACTGGGCCTTTTCAAGACGGGCTATGCAATCGCCGCGGATTTTGACTTCGTCTGTCGTTTATTTCTGCAGCGGGATATTTGTGTCCGTTACCTCCCGAAAGTACTTGTCAAAATGCAGAGCGGGGGAGTCAGCACCAGCGGTTGGAGGGCAAAACTCCTATTGAACCAAGAGGTTTTGCGTGCGTGCCGTGAGAATGGCCTCCAGTCGAATTGGTTCAAAATTTTGTCCAAATACCCGGCCAAACTTCTCGAACTGTTGAGCCGATGAGAGTCCTGGTGACTGGTGCGAGCGGATTTATTGGCAGAGGTCTGATTGCCTATTTGGTAGCGCGCGGATTCGAAGTGGTGCCCGTTGTTCGCCAGCGATGCGGAATACCCGGTGAACGCGTGTTGGACTTGGAAAACAGCGATGCGTGGCGCGATGCGTTGGATGGCTGCGACAGTGTGGTTCACCTGGCGGGTAGGGCGCATGTCATGCGTGAAACTGCAACAGATCCCGCGCAAGCCTTTAGAGCTGCGAACGTCGATCAGACACTTGCTGTGGCGCGTTACGCCGCCGCAGCCGGTGTGCCGCGCTTTGTGTTCCTCAGCTCTGTCAAGGTCAATGGCGAAAGCACCAAGCCCGGACAGTGCTTCCGCGAGGACGACATACCTGCGCCACAAGATGATTACGCGCGTTCCAAATGCGCCGCCGAGTTAGCCCTTTTGGAGCTTTCCGCACAAACGGGACTGGAGGTCGTGGTGATCCGTCCGCCGCTCGTGTACGGGCCAGGTGTGAAGGGCAACTTTGCCCAGCTGATCCGCTGGGGAACCGGTCGCATGCCGCTGCCACTGGGTGCAATAGATAATGCGCGCTCCATGATCGCCTTGGACAACTTGATTCCTTTCATACATCTCTGCGCGGACCGCGCCGCCTCGGCGAAAGCTGCGAACCAAGTATTTTTTGTCTCTGACGGGGCAGCGCTATCGACCACGCAGCTATTGATAAATGTGGCGATTACTTATGGGCGGGGGCCTTGGTTGATTCCCGTTCCGACCATCTTGCTGCGCTGGATCGCGCGGTTTCTGGGCAAGTCCGGCACCGCCGATAAATTGCTTGGCTCGCTGATCATCAGCGATGAAAAGGCCCGCTCACTGCTGGGATGGAATCCACCCATTGGCGTGCATGAACAGCTTCGTCGCATGTGGCAGGCTCAGACTAAATGAACCTGTCAGAAGCCCGCGTCATCATATTGACCCCCGTCTTCGAAGACGTGGTGGTCTTCGAAATGCTGTTGCGTGAACTCCATGCTGTGGTCCCCGTAGGCCTCTATGTGGTCGCGGTCGATGATGGCTCGGTCATGCATCCCCTGACCACACAGGCTTACCAGCAGAGCGGGGTGGCGGGTTCGGTCATCACACTCAAGCGAAACATAGGACACCAACGCGCAATCTCGGTGGGACTGCGATGTGTTGAGCA